>Ga0272440_1000276_pt1 | contig 43412 bp, 18 predicted proteins | sample SSMMMBAug17_FD_192440 | JGI IMG/M metagenome (GOLD analysis project Ga0272440, IMG submission 192440) | Marine sediment archaeal communities from Little Sippewissett salt marsh, Falmouth, MA, United States - SSM-MMB-Aug17 | ecosystem: Environmental > Aquatic > Marine > Wetlands > Sediment ...
CGGGGAGAAATAATCGCAGTGCTGGGTGCTGCCATTCGTTGGATATTTTTGACCCAAAGGTCCAGTTCGCGAAGTAGTTCGACGCGGTCGGTGAATTCTTCGTATGCGACCATTTCTTCGATGGGCAGGATTCTTTCTTCTGGCATGATACTGTTTTCCTTTTGTTATGGACGCATTTCAAAAAAGGGGTTATTTTCTTAGCCCTGAAAGGACGTTTGTTTTTTAATTACATTTTGTTTAGTTTATTCTTAGCCCCGATAGGGGCGACATCTTTGTAGACTGGGGCGTTAGCCCCAGATAATTGATCACACATAGTTTCTTAGTCCCGATAGGGGCGACATAAATCTATTGATTGCTGGAAAAGATGTCGCCCCCTATGGGGCTTAAGAAAATATGTGTGGTTAATTATCTGGGGCTAACGCCCCAGTCTACAAAGATGTCGCCCCTATCGGGGCTAGGGCGAACACAAGGCTCGCCCCTGCATTCATTTTCGGACATAGGCTCAAAAAATATACAAGAACTGCTTTGTCCCCCATCAATTGGCTACGCCCGACGTAACATGCCAGCCACTGGGGAAATTTAAAAAAATTTCTTAAGCCCTGTAAGGGCGTTACATAAATGAGCTACCACTAATTATTGTTCTTATATGTGTCTCCCTTTCAGGGCTAAGAAAATGCCCCCTTTTTTGAAATGCGCCCTATGAAGGATGCCCAATTATCAAACTTTCCACTTTAAGTAAAGCATAAAATCATATACTACGAACTGAACAGGCGGCAGAGCCGCCAAGAACACGTTCCCAGGCAGAGCCTGGGAACGAGCACCGGAGCGAGTTTGCCTTAGCCTGACGGCAATGGGCTAAAGCCCAACAAAAAAGACTAATGTTTCTTCGGCTATATTTTTTTTGATGCTACCTGATGAGACATCCACAGCCGAACAATCCTCAATCCGATATCAATAGTTAATAATTAAGATGCGACCCCGATTCTTCGCTAAAGTACTGCTACCGAATCATAGTCCATCATAATCATCAGATGAATCAAAGTCCCAAAAGGCATAATACTTGCACAATTGTACCTTCAATGCAAAAAAAGTGTAAATGATCAGGCTGCTTTTTGAAGGGCAACTGTATATAAAACGTTTATTATTATTTAATATTACAACAGAAAATACGTTCCTCTTACAGGCCTTCTTGTTCATATGGATATTTTACACTTTTTTGCAGAAAATGCCAACTATTTTATATTTAATCGTTCACATTTGGTTATTCATGGCATAAGGTATTCTTTCTTGATGCGGGTTATTGTTCATTGGCCATGAAAAACAAAATCGCAATTTATTTAAAAAACAAATTAAACTATTTTTTTGCATATACCGAATAAACGCCTCATGCGATTATTTGGTTATCCCTTAACAAGGAGGATTTACTTATGATGCATTGGTTTTTAAGATTTATGATTATTGGATTGTTTATTGTATCATCCGCCACTGCCGGCAGTCTTGATGCACCCGCACCGCCTGATAGCGCAGGCAGTGCCATGTATAACCTGGAACAAATATATCAGATCCTGACTACTGGTGATCCCAGCCAGATTACAAAACGCCAGGCCGCTTTTGCAGAGCCTAAAAATGGGCCAACAGTGTCATCCGGATTTCCGGATCTGATTGAAATATACAATGCTGCTCCCAAATATCATGAAAATGCAGCCTCGCCTCAGGATGTCGTTCCTGACAAATACTTTTGGGGCCTGGGCAAAGGCGGCGCATGGGGTCTGCTCAAAGGGAGCCCGAGCAGTTCAATAACGCCATCACCTGTGCTAAAAACCGGTCAGAATATTAACTCTCCTGACTATGACACATGGAAAGGCGATCAGGATGATGCTTTCTGGGCGAATCAGAACAATTCTTTTGGGTTTCATGTGGGAATTGAAGCATCTAATGATAATGGTGAACGCTTTGCAGTTCAGAAAAAGCCTGTTGATCAAAAAGATGATGGCACTGTTGTTGACAAAAAAACAGGTCTAATGTGGACACAACATGCCAATTACTTTGGCGCTTCAATGACCTGGACTGATGCATTGAACAGTGTTAAAAACCTGAACAACCTTCCCTATGGATGCACTACATCTGCTGACGTTGATTGTTATACTGATTGGCGTCTGCCGAATATCAAAGAACTCCAAAGTCTGGTTGATTATGGACATTCAGGACCTGCCATGCCTGAAAAATATGAAGATGCATTTATCACTTTACCGGATAATTCTGTAAAAAACTATTATTACTGGTCCAGCACAACCAAGATTGATAATCCTTATGCCAGTGCATGGGCTTTATACATGATGACCGGTATGGTCACAGGCCAGAGCAAAAACAATCCCTGTTATGTCTGGCCGGTTCGTGATGGTAAAGAATAATTTCCTGATCAAATAAATTGGAGGTACATATGAAAAGCGCTATATCCACAGGATGTTTCAAAGTATGGATGGTAATCGCTTTTTTGGTTTTAATTCCTTTTGTTCAGGCGTCCAGCAACGCCGGCAATATTCACACTAAGGAAAAATTTGCCTGGTCTGAGAATACAGGTTGGATCAATATGGGACCCACTAAAACCGATTTTCCTGTGATTGTTCATCAGAATTATCTGTCTGGATATGCCTGGGGAGAAAATATCGGATGGGTTAAACTGGGTGCATCTGATGCTGGTCCCTATACCAACAGCTCTGAATCAGACTGGGGCGTTAATATGGCCTCCAATGGTGCTTTAACCGGATTTGCATGGAGTGAAAGTGTGGGTTGGATTAAATTCAATCCCGCCCTTTCCGGTGATCCGGTCTGGCTCAATAAAGATACAGGTATTTTTGAGGGATATGCCTGGGGGGAGAACATTGGTTATATTCATTTTATGGGCACTGCAGAAAGTGGCGAAAACTACACCCTCACCACACCCCGGTTGACCATTGACGATCCGGTGGTTGAAGAAGGTTCAGGCAGTATTAAATTTACTGTTACCATGAGTACAACTACTCTCAAAGATGTAATTATCAGTTACGAAACGATTGATGGCACCGATAATGCCAGTCAGTCAAAAGCCAGCAGTTTGAATGATTATGAAGAAAACATCGGCCATGATAGAATTGTTGCAGGCCAGACCTCTCAGACCATTTCTATTCCCCTCAAAGACGACAGTCAGAAAGAGCCTGCCGAATATTTTACCCTTCACTTATATATGGCCACCAATGCCAGTATTCAAGACAGCAAAGGTATTGGTAAAATTTTAGATGATGATGGTCATACAATCACTCTGGAAGTAGGTGAATATGGCGCAATTACTGCCAAAACAGGCACACCAGCCTTAGGGTACGATTATACCCAAATTTCTGGATATGCATCAAAAGAAATCCCTGTCCCCCATGAGGCCAATATCACCATTGCTATGATTCCAGATCCTGGCAAAAAAATTACCTCTGTTTTGAAAGATAATCAGTCTGTTTCATATGATGTAAACACCAATACGTTCAGTATTTCAAATATTGTCGAAGATTATGTCATTAAGGTCAATTTTGTTGATACAACTTACAGCATTACCCTTGAACAAGATATCCAACATGGCATTTGTAATATCAGTGGTGAAACTACAAATATCGAATACAATGAAAAACGCACTGTTACTTGTACTGGAAATACAAACTACCATTTGACCAACCTGGATATTTGCGGAACTGTCATTTCCGAGGCTTTGGGAAAAAATGCTTATGAACATGAATTTAGTGTCACCAGCGATTGTTTTATTCAGGCGGACTTTGCCATTGATTCCTATTCAATCATTTCAGTTGTGGAAAAAGGTGATGGTTCCATTACGCCATTAGATAACTACAGTTCTACGCATGTGGATACCCAAAATAACAGACACATTCTGGTAGAACATAATATGCGCCCTACTGTAAGTATCTCACCCGATGGTTATCATCATCTGACAGATCTTAAGTTAATTGATGTTCATTCAAATTACACATCAATATACAGCGACTGTGAGTTTAGCGGCACGACCTGTGAATACAAATTTGATCCTGTCCAACGCAATTATACCCTCACTGCTGCTTTTGAAGGCAATGCCTATACACTGGCCATGCTAGCCGGAGATGGCGGCTATATCCGGTATACCAATGACTCAGGTAACTGGGTTGAAGTTCATAGCAGTGCATCTATTCCAGTTGCCTATAAAAGTTCTCGTACAATAGAGATCAAATCTGATGACAATGACCTTCATGTGGCAGATGTCAGCCTTGATGGCCGCTCCTTGACGCGGGTAACATCATCGACCTTTGAATATACCTTTAATGATATTTCAGCCCATCATTTAATTCATGCGCGTTTTGCCCACATTCTGGTTACACAATCCGATAACCTGGGTGAATTCATGGACCAAAGCACCGCATTTAAAACGATTGATGGTGCACTGGAAGCTGCAGTAACAAAAGCGGCTGATCTGACCCGTGATCCAATTATTGCAGTTGATTCAGGGAATTACGATTTTGTTACATTTGTTAAACAGAATTTAACCCTTTATGCCATAAAAGGTCCTGAAACAACTATTATTGATGCCAATAAAGGGTCATCATGTTTTATATTTAATGAGATCAGTGACACAATTGTTGTGTCAGGCTTTACTCTTAAAAATGGATTGGCCCCAATGGGAGGCGGTATCTATATTAACAATTCCAGTCCAACTATTAGCGATTGCCAAATCATCGACAATGAAGCCACACAATATGGCGGTGGGATTTACGTGATTATTGATAAGGAACCCCAAGACGCCATTGAGCCGAGGTTATCACAACTCTATATTCGGGGAAACATAGCTGGTGAATATGGTGGCGGTATTTATTGTGATGGTAATAGCGGTGTCGCCAAACCACGACTTTATCAATCTATTATTCGCCACAATGAAGCCGGTATAAATGGGGGTGGCATTTATGTTAGGGGCACAGGTGATAGTGCTCAGGCATATATTCGACTGGCATCTTCATGGATTGTAGAAAACCAGTCTTTTGGGGATGGTGCTGGAATCTATATTAACGATGGCAAAGCTGATATTTTCACCACAACAATCAGTAACAATAGCTTTAAAGATGGTTATGGCGGCGGTATTTTTGCCAAAATTACCGGAGGCGCGAATGCTGTTATTATTGAGAAGAGCATCTTATGGAATAATACACGTGAAATTGATGGTGATACTGATCTCATTTATGTAACATATTCAACACTTGAGACTGGTAGTGAACTGTTTCCAGCACAAAACAATAACAATGCTTTTGATCCAAAATTTGTTGACCCGGCAAATGGCGATTATCATCTCAGCGCATTTTCAGACGTTATTGACAAAGGGGGACTGTCCATTGGAAAAATTGATGCCATGTATCAAAAGGACATTGATGGCTACACGCGAAAAAGCAAAGCAGCCATTGATATTGGTGGTGATGAATGGAATAACCTGATTCCGGGTGTGGACTTTACAGTCAATACAACTTCTGGAATCAGCCCATTGACTGTTCATTTTACCAATCAAACTTCAGGGGATACCACACTCAAAATATGGGAATTTGGCGATGGAGAAGTCAGCAATGAAAATAATCCCATGCATATATACCAACATCCAGGAATTTACACTGTACAACTGACTGTCTTTGACAGCAGTGGTTATTCTGCAACCCGCACCCGGTATGACTACATTACTGTCACCGATTCTGAGCAGGCAGTGGTTCCCAATTTTATCGCTGCACCAATTGATTCTGTGCCAGGAGAAACAACAGATGTGATTGGAATCACAGGTTATATGCCCTTGACAGTTAAGTTTATCAATACCACCACACCATATACAATTACAGCGCCCATTTCAAAAACAACACCCTGGGAGTGGGACTTTGGTACTGGTCAGCCAGTAGATGAAAAATCACCCAGTTATATATATGAAAATGCAGGGACCTATACAGTTAAACTTACAGTTTATGTACAGGGAGATGAAACCCAGGAAATCAAAACAAAAACACGTTATGGATATATCACTGTTCTTGATCCTGAACCCAGGGCAGATTTTGAGGTTGTTCCTGATAAATGCATCAAAAGCACATCCAATGAATGTACTGTAACTGTTTATGATCGCTCCACATCCCGAGGCGATATCAGCAAATGGCACTGGGATTTTGGTGATAACACAGAAATAATGACCACCAAAAAATCATCACAAACACATTGCTATACAAATGTTTCATCAAACACGCTGACAATTCGCTTGACTGTTGACAATAGTCCCCATAGTAAAACTATCCCCATTGATGTAGAAGATTATAGCGTTACAACAGTAAACGCAGGCGATAGCATACAGGCTGCTATAGATTCCTTTGGTGACAATGATAAAGGCAGTACCATTTTCATTGAAGCAGGCACATATATTGGCAATCTGGATTTCAAAAATAAAAGTATTACCTTAAAAGCCAGCGCTGGTGATACCCACAAGGTCATCATAGAGCCATCAGATACTTCCACAAGCCTGATTCAGATCAAAGAAGGCAAAACAGTTTGTCTGGAAGGTCTGGTGATTCAAAATGGTGATGCTGACTTTGGCGGCGGTATTCTGGTGGACAATGCATCACAATTGATTTTGCGCAATTGTATTCTAAAAAAGAACGATGCCAATATTGCTGGCGGTGCTATTGCATTTTTAAATAAGTCCGGTGGTGTTATTGAAAATTCCACGATTGGTGGAACATCTGAAAGTGATAAAAACACCGCCCCCTATGGTGCCGGTATTGCCTGTCTGTATGAATCCAATCCCATGATTGTGAAATCATTTATTGGTAAAAATGATGCCTCTATCAATGGTGGGGGAATCTATGTTTTTGCTGCATCCAATCCGGCAATTATCAGCACGACCCTAATGGCCAATTACGCCTCAAATGCAAAAGGCGGCGGCATTTACGCCAGTCAATCGGAACCTCATATTACATTTTCAACCATTCAGCTCAACAGAGCCTTTCGCGGGGGCGGCATTTACTACAAAAATGCCAATGCGCCTGTTATTACTCATTCTCATATTCAGGGCAATACAGGAAGTGATTCAGGAGGCGGGATATATGCTCATGAAACAATCGCCCCACAAGTAATCAATGTGCTTATTGATGGAAATAAATCAGATACCAATGGGGCTGGCGCTTATTTAAATGCAGTTTCTTCTGCCAATTTTCTCTTTTCTACCCTGGCCAACAATACTGCCAATGCTGCTGCAAAAGGAGGATCAGGCTGCGGTGTATATGGCTACTACCTTTCACCCGCAATGACAATCACCAACTGTATCTTGAAAAATCAAGGGGGTGATGAAGTGGATTACCTCCATAGTGAGCCCCCACTCATATCCAATACAGCCATTCTTCAGACAGAGTATCTGGGCGGCTCAAATGTTTCAGCTGGTCCCTCCATTCCATTATTCAAGATTTATGGCACTGCCACCCCTGACTATCGCCTGGATACCGGCTCTCCATGTCAAGACTCGGCTGTTGAAAACAGTATTGTGCTAAAAGACTTGAATGGTAATAACAGAATAATTGGCAATGCACCAGACATGGGGGCTTATGAATCCAATGCATGGCCCATTTCAATTACGTATAATTCGGTATATGGCACAGTTGTCGATTCTGGCAATGCCACAATTGAATCGGGTACATTTGCGGGTGTCCTTCATGGGGGGTCCCAGGCATTCACCATAGCACCATACAAAGGATATACAATCACTGATTTTATTGTGGATAACATTTCCAGAAAAAACGATATGACCATTGATGGATCAACCATGACATATACCTTCACCAACGTCCAAACAAGCCATACAGTGGAGGCTCAGTTTAATCGCTATTCTGTAACAGTTACAATTCTTTATCAGGGAGATACCAACAACAGTACCACCAATGAAGTTGAAACCAGCCTGACCATGACTGCAACAACAGAAACTGGCACAGAAATCTGGTTATTACCTGGAAACAATACAACTTATCTGCCAGTCTACCACAGCAGTTACCTGACATTAACTGCCCAACCTGGTATAGAAACCCAAAAACCAACATTTGAAAGCGCAATCAGTGGACAGGCCGGAACCCAATTTAGTGCAATCATTACAGAAGCACAGGAGATCACTGTCACTGCCCTGTTGAAAAAATTTGATATTACAATTATAAAAGACTCAGATGGCACTGGCACTGGAACAATCAAGGTAAAAAAAGATCCAAATGATCCCGGTGAAATCCTTGCATCCACACAGGTTAAATATGGTGAAACACTCACTTTGGAAGCCAACCCTTCTAAATCATCACAATTTTCAGGTTGGACCATCCACAATTGGAATGGCAACAAACAAAATCCCACCATTAGTATCGATAATATCACTCAATTATACGATATTATGGGACGATTTGACTATAAAGATTTGCTTGTTACTATCAAACGTGAAGGAAATGGCGGAAAAATTACCGGTACATTGAATAACAAGACAATTGAAAATCTGGATGCCCTTGTCAGAGAACATACTGATGGTTACAGCCTTCCTGGCGTAAAATACAATGATGATCTAAAGCTCACTGCCCAAAAGAGCAATTCCTGGAAATTTAAACAATGGGATTGGACAGAGAGTGATGCTGCTGGAATTACCATTGTCAATTATTCGAGCAACAATGAAGAAACACCTTTTGAATGGAAAGCAATGGATGAAGACAAGTATGAGATTAGCGGTGTTTTTACTTTGGATACCAGAAAATTGGTAATCAAGCAATTGCCAGATGCACATGGCTCAGGCACAGTCAAAATCAATGGCACAGTCAGATCCCTGCCTATTGAACTGACTTACACCTATGATACACGTATCGAAGCTGAAGCCATTGCTGATAGTTATTCAACGAGCTTTTTGGGGTGGTCCAACGATGAAAGCAGTGCCAATGAGCTGATCAATATATTGATGGATAAAGATAAAGAAATTTTTGTCAACTTTTCTCTCAAAGAGTTTGCCATTACAGCACAATCCACAACAAATGGTACAATTGATCCCCAGGGAACAACTTATGTTAAATTTGGAAAAGATCAAGAATACAAGCTCACCCCAATCAGTAATGATGCTTATCTGTCAGATATTATCATAGACGACCAGTCCATGATTGACCAACTGGGCAGAATTTCATCATACACCTTTACCCAGGTCACACAACCCCATGACATCAGGGCTGTTTTCAGTCAAAATATTCTGGTAGGTGAAGATGACAGTATTCAGGAAAAAATTCATTCCAGTAAGACAGGTGATACTATTCTGGTTTCACCGGGAGTATATCATGAGAATATTGATTTTGCGGGGAAAGAAGTTATCCTGAAATCAAAAATCCCCCATACAGCCATTCTTGATGGAAAACACTATATGAATACAGTTCGGTTTGTGTCGGGTGAGTCCAGCCGATCAAAACTGTCTGGCTTTGTTGTCAGACATGGTAGTGCCCAAAAAGGGGGCGGCATTTACATTGATAATGCATCTCCCACCATTGAAAATTGTCGAATTGAGGAGAACGCTGCAGAACTTTATGGCGGCGGCCTTTATATCGGGGGAACATCTTCAGCACTGCTGATCAGCACAACTGTTCAAGACAACTTGTCCATCGGCTCAGGCGGTGGAATTTACTGTTATAAGTCAACGCCAACATTATCACAATCGGTTATCAGGCATAATGACACCCAATCCAATGGCGGCGCCCTTTATGCAACAGGCAATGCCAGTCCCAAACTTCATAACATGCTCATTTATGATAACTTTGCATCAAAAAATGGTGGGGGGATTGCAGTCAATACTGCCAGCATTGATATTATACATTGTACTGTAGCAGATAACCATGCGGGTGAAGGCATTGCTCTGTTTGCTCAAAATGTTACACTCCCTGAACAGGTAATTGTCCAAAACAGTATTTTTTGCCAGACCAATGAGAAACCATATCGAATGATTGCTTCAGATGAAACCAGTATCATACAGGTGACAGGATCGAACATTGTTCAGCAATCGGAATTGTATGAAGGTGAGGGCAATATTAATGAAGATCCAAAATTTACAGATCCAGCAACTGAAAACTATCGAATTAAAAATGGATCTAAGTGTATTAACACCGGTCTGGATCTTGGAGAAAATGCCCTGACAGTGGATCATGAACGTTTGCCAAGACCTTACGATCATAGTGTGGATATGGGGGCATATGAGTGGAACAATAGTGATAGTGTCATACATATTGATTTCTATGCATCTGCACTGAGTGGAAATCCTGGATTAACTGTTCTGTTTGTCGGCTATGCCTATTCTGGTGAACGAACATACACGGACAATGAATTTGAATGGAATTTTGGCACTGGCGATTTGCCGCCAAATATCGATGCCAAAGGCAAAGAGCAGACTGTGACCTTTGATCCGGTTAATCCCCTGTCCAACGATCAATCCAGAGAATATGTGGTTCGCCTCACTGTTGCCGGTGCAATCAAAGAAAAGGTTGTGGTGATTAAAGATGCTCCCACTGCCAGCTTTGATGCCAACACCACAGGCGGATATGCACCACTTCAGGTGTCATTTATCGATACCAGTACATATGCTCACACAGCCAATACCCGACGATGGTCTTTTGGTGATGGATCCGAAAGTTTTGAACCCAATCCCATCCATATTTACAATAAACCCGGCACCTACATTGTTAAATTAACGATCACTGATGAGAAAGCCAATACCGACAAAATTGTTAAGTATAACTATATCAGTGTCGTCAACCCCAGCCCTAAGGTGGATTTCACTGCCAGTCGAACACTTGGAAAGGCCCCGCTTAGAGTTCAGTTTTTCGATACAACCACGTCATACCAGGCTGTAAAAAGCTGGATATGGACCTTTGGCGATAATACAACCAGTACCAATCAAAATCCAGTGCATACATATCATACACAAGACGAATACAATGTTAGCCTTACAGTGAGAGATGAAAATGGCAGTTATCTTGAATCCAGAGACAACTTTATCACTGTTCTGAACAATGCCGACAACATTATTGTATGCGAATCTGGTGGGTGTGATTTCATGACCATCCAGGCTGCAATTGATTCTGCCATTGATGGTGATACCATTGAAGTTCGGGATGGCAGCTATGATGAGAATATTTCCTTCAAAGGAAAAAACGTTAGGGTCTTTTCTAAAAATGGCCCAGGGGCAACATCAATTATTGGTGAAACTGGCAGTGTCGTTACCTTTGATGATAATGAAAATGCCGGTGCTGTACTTCAGGGCTTTACCATTTCAGACGGACAGGCACCTTATGGCGCAGGAATTCTCATTGCCAATGGCGCATCCCCCTGCATTTCCAATTGTACGATTAAAAACAGCACTGCTGAACATAGTGGTGGCGGCATTGCAATTATCGGCGGCAGGCCCAATATTTCTGGGGTGACAATCAAAGATAATTATGCGGCCAATGGCGCTGGTCTGGCTGTTCTGGATGATGCCAGCCCCATTCTTCATGCAATAAATATTTATGGAAATGAAGCCTATGACAGCGGTGGCGGTATCTATGTTTTTGATGCGACTATCTATACCCGGGAAGTTACTGTTAAAGACAACAATGCGGCTTTTTATGGCGGAGGGGTCTATCTCAACCAGACAACGATGACCCTGCGGCGTGTAACCATTGAGCGGAATGATGCTGAATATGGCAGCGGACTGGCCATGCGATCCAATAAAGCGACTCTGATTGATCAATGCCGAATTATCGACCAGGATTCAGCAGTTCAAGGTGGGGGGATTTATGCCTGGGATTGTACTTCACCTGAAATACGAAACACATTTATTGTCAAAAATAATGCCAATAAAGGGGGCGGCATTTATTTTCATAATGTTGAAACCCCGCTCGTTCATTTTTCCACACTGGCAGACAATTCTGCTAACTCAGGTGATGGCAAAGCCATTCACGTTTTTACTGATTCTTCGGATTTTTCTCCAAAAGTGACTGTCCGAAACAGCATTCTTTGGAATGGGGGATATGAAATCAAAACAGAACCAGAAAATATGGCAATGGTAACATGGTCAGATATCGCTGACGCCAACTGGTTAGAGTATACCGGCAACATCAGTAAACACCCCATATTTTCAAATGATACCAATTACAAACTGGTTCAGGGCTCTCCATGTAAAAATATTGCAAGCACTGAAAATGCCCCCAATGTTGATTCTGATGGTGATTCTCGTCCCCTGGGCTATGGTTACGATATGGGAGCTGATGAAGCCACCAATGTTCCTCCTGTTGCAGAATCCCGAACTGAAACTGTGCTGGAAGATACGCCCACTTACATCACACTGGTTGCAATTGATGAAGATGGTGACAGTCTTAGGTATGAAATCAAAACATCACCCCTTTATGGCCGATTGGAAGGGACTGGCGGTGTTCGCACATATAAACCCGATGCCAACTTTAATGGCACAGACTCCTTTATTTTCAATGTCAATGATGGCAAATATGACTCCAACCAGGCCCAGGTGACGATCAATGTGGATTCAGTCAATGATCCGCCGGAATTTAATATTACCAGTATTCAAGTATTTGAAAACTCGGGTACCACACGTATTGAAGGTTGGGCAACTGATATCAATGCAGGGGCCAATGGAAATGCCAATGAATCTTATCAAACCCTTACATTTCATGTTAAAAATGTCACCCATCCAGAATACTATGACAATTTGCCCACAATCTCCAGTGATGGCACCATTGTTTTTTCTCTTAAAACAAATGAAACCGGTACATCAGCAGTAACTGTCCAGTTGCAGGACAATGGCTATACTGCAAACAATGGACAAAATATCAGTGAGGAAAAAATATTCAATATTACAATTAAGGAGGTCAACGATCCACCTTCATTTACTGTCAATCCTGATTATCAAAGCATGACTGCCTGCGAAGATTTTTCTGAAATTATTGTACAGGAATATGCCGAAAATATCAGCCCGGGATCCATTAATGAAGCCAATCAGCAATTAACCTTTGAAGTCACTGTGGATTATCCCCATTTATTTATGGAACCGCCAAAAATATCCAGCACAGGGGATCTCTCCTTTGTTCCTGCACCTGATATGACTGGTACTGCCAAATTGACCATATACCTTCACGATGATGGCGAACCCAATGACGTCCCAGAAACCAGTGGCCCACGAACATCAACTATCATCATTGTACCGGTGAATGATCGTCCTGATTTCACTTTGGGCGGTGATATTAGAGTCGATGAAGACAGCGGCACCTATACCCAGGACTTGTGGATTAAAAATGCGGTAAAAGGGTCATCAGATGAATCCTGGCAAACATTGACATACATCCTGACATCCAATCGCAGTCAGCTCTTTCAAAGCGGTCCCACCATAACATCCTCAGGCACCCTATCTTTCACACTGGCCCCAGATATGCACGGCCTTGCCACTGTAACAGTTCAGGCGCAGGACAATGGCGGCACAGCCAAATGCTGTCATGATTATGGTCAGATGAAGAGCTGCCTGTCAGGGGTTAATATCAGCAATGACAAAACCTTTCAAGTGCGGGTCGATGAAATCAACGATCCACCTTCATTTGACCCGGGTGACCCCATTGTTATTTATCAGGAAGATGCTGAAAATTGCGATAGAATTGATGTTCAGTGGGCGACAAATGTCAGCCCTGGAAAAAACGAGGAGGACCAGACTGCCTTTTTTCAGACAACAACCGACCAAAGCAGTATGTTTGATTACGCACCTTATATTTCAAGCAATGGTATGCTTGGATTTGAATTAAAACCCAATGTTTTTGGCGATGCCAATATCTCTGTTTATCTGAAAGATTCTGAAGGTGCCACCACAGACGTACATCAATTTGTGCTGAGAATTAATGAAATAAATGATCCTCCATCATTTGACATGTCTGACAACCTGTCCATCATGGAAGATGCCGGCGAACAAAGGATTGATAACTGGGCCAAAAATATCAATGCAGGGCCCAATGCTCTGGATTTTGCTCAACCATACAATGAAAAGGATCAGACCATTACCTTTGTTGTTTCTACACCAACAACCAATTTCTTTTTAATCCAACCCAGAATTGAACCTGATGGTAAGCTGATATTCAAAACAAATACCAACGTAAATGGCACAGCTATAATTTCAGTTTATCTTGAAGATGATGGCACAAGCAATGGAATTCCAGATAAAAAACAAAGTGAAACAAAAGAATTTACACTCAATGTGACACCAGTGAATGATCCCCCTTCTTTTGAATTTGATTACACCCATTTTGATTTTAATAATGAAATTCATATCGATGAAACCGAGACCTCAGAAACCCTTGTATATTCTGCTTTTGCAAAAAATATTGACAAAGGCGGCACCAATGATAATGAGGATAACCAGGAACTGGATTTTATCGTTGAAAACAACAATACTAATTTGTTCATAGATCAGCCCACAATTGATAAATATGGCAGTTTGAAATTCACACCCAAACCCAATGCCGCTGGTCTGGCAGTTTTATCAGTTAAACTTCATGATACCGGCGGAACAGCAAACAATGGTAGAGATACCAGCCCTTCACATACATTTTATATCAAACTCGTGGCTGTAAACGATCCACCCTCCTTTACCCTGGGCGCAGATCCCATTATTGTGGATGAAGATTGTGGCTTATTTGAAGCCACTGGCTGGATCACAAATATCAACCCGGGGGGCGGAGAAGATGAAGCTGGACAACAATTGACATTCCATGTCAGTATTGATGATGGTATTGACAATCTGTTTGTTCAAACACCCAAAGTTGTATTTGATAACGATATCGGCAGCCTTTTGTTCACCCCCAAAACAGACATGAATGGTCAGGAAACGATTAATATCTTTTTAACCGATAATTTAGGCGGCAAAAGTTATGCCCGGTCTTTTATTATCAAAGTTGAGCCTAAAAATGATCCACCCACCTTTGATTTGCATTACCAAAAGCTGACCATCAAAGAAGATCAAGGGGAACAGACATACCAAATGGCCAAAAACATATTGCCCGGACCATCAGATGAAAGCACTCAATCCCAAAATTTGTCCTTTGATATCAGTGTCAGCAATCCTGATCTGTTCACTGTGCAGCCCCAGATGACTTCTGATGGCAAATTGACCTTTAAAGCAGGTGAGAACCAGAGCGGTGATTGCACTGTTTTTGTTAAACTCAATGACAATCAACCGGAAAATAATATCAGCCCAGTTAAAACATTCATTTTATCTATTTCAGATGTCAATGATCCCCCTTCCTTTACAATGGGGCCCAATCTGACAATTAAAGAAGGCGCTATGGCACAATATAAACTGAATTGGGCGACCAATATCAGCGCCGGCGCACCCAATGAGTATTTTCAAACCCTCACTTTTGATCTTGAGGCCACTGATAAATCACTGTTTCTTGAACTACCCAAATTACGCAATGATGGCATGCTCAGCTATACGCCCGATCCTGATGCCTTTGGTGCCACACAGGTCTTTGTTACACTCAAAGACAGTGGCGGAACACAAAATGGCGGTGATGATACCAGCACGCCCGTACCTTTTGGCATTACAATCCTGGCAGTCAATGACCGGCCATCATTTACAATCAGTGATGACAAAATCCGATGTGATGAAGATTCTGGTCAGCAGCAAATTATTGGTTGGGCAGAGAATATCAGCCCAGGTCCGCCCAATGAACATAATCAGGAATTGACTTTTGTGGTGGGTGATATTGATGATGATGATACAAATGTTACGAACAATGATGATTTATTTGATGATAATGGGTTGCCCACAGTCAACAGCGCTGGTATTCTCAGATTCAAACCAGCGAAAGATGCCTTTGGCAGTGCCACTGTTGCCATATACCTGCGAGACAATGGCGGAAATGAAAATAATGGCTTTAATGAAAGCTATGTTAAACACTTTACTGTGACCATTGATCCAACAAATGATGCGCCCAACTTTGAGGTTGGCAGTGAATTTATTACCATTTCTGAAGATGCATCCAACCAGAAAATTGATAATTGGGCAAAAAACATTTCTGCAGGGGCTGACAATGAAGACCAGTCTTTGACCTTTTTATATGATATTACCAATAGCCAGTTGTTTGAAAAGCTGCCGACTATATCAGAAAAAGGCACCTTGAATTTCACTCCCGCAGATGATGCCAGTGGCAGTGCTTTAATGAACATATGGCTTGAAGATGACACAAAATATGGTCCCAAAAAGCAAAGCAATCAGATTTCATTTCGTATCAACATACAGGAAGTCAATGATAAACCAACATTCAATGTCGGCCCCAATCCCACTGTTTACGAAGATTCTGGTAATTATCTCAGAACAGAATGGGCAACTGATATCAGTGCTGGCCCCAATGAAGCCCAAAGTCTTGCATTTCATACATCAACAGATAACACAGAACTGTTTTACTCTGCACCACAGTTGACCCCTGATGGCGACTTGAGTTTTACACTTGCACCTGATAAATGGGGCACTGCCACAGTAACACTGACCCTTAATGATAATGGCGGTACTGAAAATGGCGGAAGGGATGTAAGTGATACCGCACAGTTTACAATTCAAGTCGAAACTGTCAATGATCCACCTTATTTTACAATAGGGCCGGATATACAGGTTTCAGAAGGTGCCCCATTGCAGGAAAAACCGGCCTGGGCCACCAATATCAATCCAGGGCCTTCAGATGAATCTGATCAAGTCGTTACCTTTTCCATATCAGTGGACAAACCCCAGTTATTTGAAGTCCAGCCCACAATTTCCAAAGAGGGGCGATTAACTTTCAAACCTGGTGCTGATGCCAGCGGTATTGCCACAGTAACTGTGTTTGCCTTAGATAATGGCGGTATTGCAAATGGCGGGATTAATAAAAGTGAAAACAAAACCTTTACCATTACCATAGAAGGTTCAAATGATCCCCCCACCTTTGAAACCAGTGAAGATCCAACAGTGCCAGAGGATTCCGGCGAACAAACGATTCATCAATGGGCCAAAAATATCAGTGCTGGCGGCCCAGGCGAGGAAAATCAAGTCCTGACATTTATTTTGACAGTAGATGACCCATCCTTGTTCTCTCATCAACCTGCCATTTCTAGCGATGGCACCCTGACCTTTACGCCCAGGGAAGATCAATCGGGCAAAACCAATATTCGCGTCTATCTAATGGATGATGGCCCGGGAACGAATGTGAGTGAAGAAAAGAGTTTTAATATTGATATTACTCAAGTCAATGATCCGCCATCCTTTGCTCGGGGTGCCAATCTGATTATTTATGAAGATCGCGGTGAACAATCCATTCCCAATTGGGCCACCAATATCAGTGTCGGCCCATTTAATGAGGCAGGACAGACCGCAGAATTTAAGGTTCTACCAGATGATCCCTCATTTTTTGCCAAAGGCCCTTACATTTCTGAAGATGGCAAACTGACATACACTCCGGGATTGAACCGAAATGGTGATGTCAATATCACTGTTTACCTGGAAGATAATGGGGGCAGAGAAAATGGAGGGGAAAATACCAGTGAACCACAGGAATTCAATATTACAATTATTGGTATCAATGATGCACCATCATTTGATTTGCAAGGCTCCATGCATAGTGTCAAAGAGGATACCGGCAGGCAGGTCGTTTCAAACTGGGCCACCAATATTTCCACTGGTGCATTGGATGAAGCTGGACAGAATGTGGTATTTCGTATTTCCCATGAATCTGAATCATTGTTTAGTGAGCAGCCGAGTATTTCTCCCAATGGTGTATTGACATTCACACCCAAACCCAATGCCAGTGGTGAAGCCAAAATCCTGGTTTATCTTGAAGATAATGGGGGGACCGCCAATGGGGGAGAAAATGTCAGTGGTACAAAGGAATTTATTATTGATATTATTGGTATCAATGATCCACCATCATTTAATAAAGGCGATAACGTAATCGTGGCAGAAGACTCAGGGCCCAAAGTGATTCCCAACTGGGCAACAAAAATCAGCCCAGGGGCGGTTTCCGAAGCCGGTCAGGAATTGACTTTCTCTCTGGTTGTTAGTGATCCTGGTTTATTCAGCTATCAACCAGAAATTTCAAAGGTAGGCACCCTGACTTTTACACCTGCCCCCAATGCATCGGGGAAAGCATATATTGATGTGACCTTAAAAGACAATGGCGGCATTGCTTATGGGGGGGACTTTACAAGTGATCCACAGCAATTTGAAATTGAAATCTCTCCTGCAAACGATAAACCGACATTCACAATTGGACCCAACGAAGAAGTGCTTGAAGGCACCGGCACCCGAATTGTCCCCCAATGGGCAAAAAATATCTCGGCCGGATCTGATGATGAACAGGATCAAAACATCGAATTCAAACTGACTGTCAGTAATCCAGATTTCTTTGTTCGCCTCCCAGATGTCAATAATGATGGCACATTGCACTATGAATTAAAAGACAATATGTCAGGTGTGATCTCTGTCATCATTTACCTGGAAGACGATGGTCCGAGTACTCCACCCAATCAAAACAAAAGCGATGAGACATCATTCAAAATCACAGTGCTGTCGGTCAATGATCCGCCGACTTTTGACAAAGGTCAAAATATTTATGTTGCTGAAGATGTTGGTGAACAACGATTTGAAAACTGGGCCAAAAATATCAGTGCCGGAGCACCGGATGAATCCGGACAGATTTTGTCATTCAATATTACAACCGATAATGATGATTTGTTTGCAACTTACCCAACCATTTCTGTCACTACCGGCACATTGGTTTTTAAGCCCAAACCCAATATGAATGGTCTGGCAAATGTCAACCTTCGCCTGGATGATAATGGGGGAGACACCAATGGCGGGAATTCGTCATCAACAGTGCAGGTATTTACAATCAGTGTTTATGCAGTTAATGATCAACCCACGTTTCTTAAAGGCTCGGACCAGTTGATAATGGAAGATGCGGGTGAACAAAATATCATTGGATGGGCAAAGGATATCAGCCCGGGACCAGAGAATGAATTTGACCAACTGCTGACATTTCATGTGACACCAGATAATCCATCACTCTTTGCCATTCCGCCGGAAGTAGATATCACCGGTAAACTCACTTATACCCCGAAAAACGATGTTTTTGGTTCCACACTGGTATCAGTTTACCTGCAAGATAATGGCGGCCTTCAAAATGGCGGCAACAATACCAGCGCCATGTATCAGTTTACCATTCGTATTGACTCGGTCAACGATGCCCCATCATTTACACCTGGGTCAGGTATGACTGTAATCAAAAGTTCAGGCCTTAATTCCTATGCGAACTGGGCGACGAATATTATCCCCGGACCCCCCAATGAATCCGGCCAATCAGTTGAGTTTCATACTGTTATCAGTGGCGATAATGCTATTTTTACCCAGAATCCTGCTGTATCCCCCACAGGCACCTTATCCTTTGTACTGTCAAGTGGCCGATATGGATCCGCCACAGTATCTTTATATCTCGAAGATGATGGCGGAACATTGAATGGTGGCATTAATCGAAGTAATACAGTGTCCTTTAACATAACTGTTATTAATGCCAATGCACCACCAATTTTTGCCAAGGGTCAGGATCAATCTGTTCCGGAAGACTGTGGTGAAGTGAGTATCCCTAACTGGGCCACTGGTATTGATCCAGGCGCACCGGATGAATGGAGTCAAACAGTTACATTTCATGCATCTACAAATTATCAAGATCTGTTTTCAGTTTTACCTGCAGTAACGCCAGAGGGCACATTAACCTTTGCTCCATCACCCAATCTTTTTGGTGAAGCCACAGTAACCCTTAATTTGCAGGATGATGGCGGCACAGCCAATGGTGGCAATGATACCAGCAACGATCAGACCTTCCTCATTGAGATTTACTCAGTCAATGATCGTCCTGAATTCCGCATGGAAAATGAATACACATCCAATGAGGATGATGATACCCAATTTGTAGCAAACTGGGCCTATGATATAAAGGCTGGGCCAGACAATGAATCCTCACAGGCCCTCAGTTTTCTGGTAACCACTGAACAGCCAGAAATGTTCGACCTTGGCCCAGAAATTAATCCATCCGGCGCACTTAAATTTCGAAGTTCACCCAATGTCAATGGTGAAGCCATTGTTACTGTGCGATTACAAGATGATGGTGGTACTGAAAATGGTGGTCAAAATACAAGTCATGATAAGCATTTCAAGATTACGCTTCAACCCAGAAATGATGCGCCAGTGAATGTCGCGCAACCCTTTATCACCGGAATACCGCAATTGGGGCAAATCCTTACAGGTCATGAAGGCCAGTGGAATGACAGCATTGACATGACACCGGGCACATTAATATTTATCTATCAATGGCAGAAAGCGACTGATGCCTATGGCAGCAACCTGCAAAGTTTGCCAGGGGAAACACAAGAAAACCTCACTATTAATGCCACTACCGGACCATATATCCGCTTTAAAGTGACTGCTTGGGATGATGGTGAAGGAATACCCGCCAATTTATCATCAGAAGCATTTTCACGCTTTGTCGCCATTGGCAAAGAGATTGCCGATGTTGATGGTGATGGCCAGGTCGATCTTAGTGATGCTATTATGACCATACAGGCTTTGTCTGGTATTCCACCACAAAAACCAATGGTCAATGGCGATATTAATGGTGATGGTAAAATTGGATTGGCAGATATTATCTATGTTTTGGTGTTGTTGACCAGGTAACAGGAGGAGGTCTGACCCCAACTTCACTCTTAAGGATCAATATGCCAATGAACAAATCTCAAATTCCAATGATTACCGCTGTTACCATGGGAGTGCTATTGTTTCTCGCCATAATATCCTCAAGAGTTTTCTTTTCAATTAATCCTGGTGAGGCTGGGGTGCGATGGAAACGTTTTTCTGGCACCCAAATTGACCGGATATTTGGCGAGGGCTTTCACATGATTCCCCCATGGGATAAAATGTTTATCTATAATGTGAGAATCCAGGAGCTTCCTGTTGAATTGTTTGTTTTAACCAAAACCGGTCTTAAAGTGAATCTTTTTATATCTATCCGATATGCCCCTGACTACAAACTCTTGGGGGTTTTGCATCAACAGGTAGGCCCGGATTATGCGAAAATTGTCATCATCCCTGAAATTGAATCTGTTATCAGGGAAATTATTGGCACAATGGATGCCGAAAAAATATATACCACCGGTCGAAAAGTCATTGTTGAGGCCATTAATAAAGCCATTGAACAAATTGCACAGAGGTATATTAATGTTGATGATGTTTTGATTCGAAAAATTGAATTGCCCCTACCTGTTGCAGAAGCCATTCAATTTAAAATCAAGCAAAAACATCTTGTAGAAGCGCATGAGTTTATTGTTGAAAAAGAAAAAAAAGAAGCCAAAAGAAAAGAGATTGAAGCCATAGGGATTAAAAAACACAACGAATTTATTAACCAATCCCTTACCAACGAGAGAATATTGAAGTGGCATGGTATCCAGGCCTTACATGCCTTTGCAAAATCTGAAAATGCCAAAGTGTTTGTTGTGGGATATGGCAAAGAGGGCGTACCGATCATTTTGAACCCGGAAAAATAAGTCAATTTTTCAGTTTCTTATTGGTGGAACTAATTGATTTATTTTGCAAAAAAAACTCAGTCAAAACGTGCCCCTAATCCTGGTCATTGATGATTTTGACAGGCTCCATTTAACAATCATTGAATAAATAAATTCTTCCTTGCATTTTCAATGCACAGTGCTATTATATCAGCATATTCTTATCGCTTTTTAATTAATAAAAAATGAGTGTAACCAAAATAGACTGAATTCCGGGGAAATGACCTTATTTTTGATATAAATTGTTATATTATACGATTTTATGTCAAGAAATAAGGATTGTCCTCGAATTCAATCTATTTTGGTTATACTCATAAAAAATAAGGAGGTAACCATGTCTGAAACAGTCATTATTGAAGATGTCATGCTGGATGACGAACCTGTCGGACTGGCAGATAAATTTGTTTCAGTGGAAACATCATTTACAACTGTCGTCTCAAGTGATGATGAAATGGAACCCGATGATACAGTCTACTTTGGCGTTGATTTGCCATTGGGTGATATTGGTGAAGTCCATGCAAAAGTCTTGTCATGTGAGGAACAGGATGATGTTTACATTACAAAACTCGAAGTTTTGGCACTTGATGACCGATATGTCACGCCATTGACTCAGATCTTGAAAGGCGAAACTGAAGATGAGAAATCCAGTGGTGGACCGGACTGGGCCCTGGGTTTAAAACAAACCAATGGGGCTTTCGCTACCCTGGTCAATCTGCCTGCCGGCCTGCTAACTGGTGCACAAATTGAAAAAATTGCAAAGGTCACTCAAGAAGGTGTCGGCCTTGCCAAAGTGACCCATGCACAACGCATCATTCTATTGCTAAAACCTGAACAGGTGGCAACAGTTGCTGATGAATTGGCAACTGTGGATCTTCGCATTGGCGTACTGCATTCAGGTGTCCGCAATATTCGGGGATGCTGCGGTGCATTATGTCAGTTTTCGCAAGGTGTTGATGGGCTGACAAAAGCCATTGAAATTGATAAAGCCCTTTATGGTCGCCCCATGAAATTTGATGTCAAAATTGCTGTTTCTGACTGTATGCGCAATTGTATGGAATCATATTGCGTGGATATCGGCCTTATTGCAACTTCTGGAAAATATAGTGTATATGTGGGCGGCGCTGCCAGCTCTGTTCATTATAAAGCTTTAAAATTGGTTTCCAGCATTGCCCCTGATGACGTTATTGATACTATTGACAAAATATTACAATGGTATGAAGACCATGCAAAAGAGGGGGAACGATTTCATAAAACCCTGATTCGTTTGGGACTTGATGAAGCCAATAAGCGTCAAGTGCAGATTTTCCAACAGGCGAACTCTGTTTTTGATGGTCTGGATATTGGTTATGATGTTTCCAAGCAATTAACACGTAACCTGGCTCGTGCACTGACAGTTCAACAAATGAAACAAGATTTGAACCTGTCATAAACAATTTTATTCTTGAGGAGGAACCATGGCTGTAGGAAGTCATAAAGATGCCTTTAAAGCACATCAACTGGTAAAAAAGCTTAGCGGAAAGAAAGATAAAAAACCCTTAATTGATGCCGCTGCAAATATCCTTCTGGATTTTGTCAAAAACCAACGTCAGGTCAATTCTGATCATCTTATTACCACTCTGCCTGAGGATGATGGTAACTATGATGAAAAAAAGCTGGATAAAGCCCTGACTGCTGTTGATAAGTTATGTGGAAAATGTGATGAAAGTCATGATGATGCCTGTTTTGTCAATCAGACACGTCGCATGCTGATTAAAGCAAAAACTGGTGTTGATCTTGGCAATTCCTTTGATGGTAACAAAAGCCTGGATGCGCTTTTAAAAGAAGCTGAGAGCATTGCCCAGTCTTCAACAAATGAAGATAAAAAGGTCGCTTGTGAAACCATCAAGGAAATTCAAGATGAAACACTGGATGAATTACGTGAAGCCTATGATTCTCTAGAAAAAAAATATGAAGCCCTGTCTGAAAAAGATGTTTTCAGAAGTACTTTAATTGACGAAATTGTCAGTACAATTACAGCGGTTTCCGATGGCAATTTTGCCACTGAAATGCCGGTCCATGAGGATGAACAGCTGGGTAAACTGGCCTCTGCTTTTAATGTAATGCTTAAAACAATCAATGAAACCATGCAAAACTTGGATAAACTGGTTTCCGAGAGAAGTGCCGAACTGCGAATGATTATGGATACAGTACCTGTTGGCCTGATGTCAATTATAACAATGTCTGGAGAAGATTATCGGATCAATCCAGAATATTCAAAAACCTGTGAAAAGATTTTAGGGGTACAAGATTTACGTGGACGTAACTTTCTGGATGCCATTGGCCTGACAAAACGTACCGGGGATTCCAGAAAAGATATGGCCAAATTTCTGGACTTACTCACTCAAGAATTGTTGCCTGAAGAAGATATGGCGGGCTTGAATCCATATGAAGAAATTGAAATTAAAAATGATGATGGCTCAGTCAAATGGGCAAAAATCAACTATCACCTGATTCACAAAAAAGATGCGCCAAAACCAGACATCCTGGTGGTTCTTGAAGATATCACCAAAGCAAAGGCCTTACAGGAAGAAATTGCCCGATCAGAACGAGAAAACACCCAGCTCAAAGCCATTGCCGAAGATCCCGATTTGTTCTGTGATTTCCTGTCTGAAACCACAAAAATGCTGTCACAGGTGATTAATGATGCCAATCAACTGGCCAGTGCTGACGATCCCAAACCCCTTGTGAACAATATGTTTCGGGGGGTGCATACAATCAAGGGCACAGCAGCGTCTTTTGGACTGGGGGCTATCAGTCAATTGTCTGCTGATCTTGAAAACAGCCTGGATGATCTCAGGCAAGCGGATACCATTGCACAGCAAACAATTGATGAAACCCAAAAAGCCCTGGATGAACTCAACGCAGCCACCAATGAAATGGTTGGAAAAACAGAAAAACTGCTGGGCCAAAAAATTGGCGATGGTGAAACTGTACTTCGCATCAATGCCAGTGATATTCAGTCCCTTATTGAGAAAGTCGCCAGCCTTCAAATTCAGGATTCAGACCGAAACGCAATTATTGAAATACTTCAATCTTTCCGCTCTGTATCAGTAAAAAAAGGTCTGGGCCAATCCTTAAAAATCATCCCGGGCTTGATTGAACGTCTGGAGAAAAATGTGGTGTTTGAACTTGAGGATAACAACGTTCGATTGGATTGCGACTTATCCAAAGAACTGAATACTCCATTTGTTCACCTGATTCGCAATGCCTTTGATCATGGCATAGAATACAGTGAAGAACGTACTGCTAATGGCAAGTCTGATCAAGGTCTGGTGAAATTGTCTGTCACTGATGAAAAAGACCACCTGACTTTAATTTTATCTGATGATGGTAAAGGCCTGGATCCGGAAAAACTAAAAGCTTCTGCTATAGGCAAGGGCTTAATTACTGAAGATGATGCCGCAAATATGCCAGATTCAGAGGCCAGGCGATTAATTCTTAAACCTGGATTTTCTACTGCTGAGACAGTCACTGATGTCTCTGGTCGTGGTGTGGGTATGGATGCTGTGATTCATACGATTGAAACAGGATTGTCTGGTACAGTGACTATTGAGTCTGCTTTGGGCAAGGGGACCACATTTATCATACAAATTCCAAAAGGCTTGACTCTGGATACCGAAAAACAAGCACCACAATCAAAGCGAACCTTTGGTTATTGCAATAATTGTTTTTATGAGTTTTTACCAGAAAGCTCTGGTGGATATAGAGCTAAACCAGTGCATATGGATGCTGTCCCCGGCCAATTACTGGAAAAATGGCAGAAAGCAGGCTTAATTTCGGATGATTCATAATTTCGGAAATAAAGTGCTTGATTCTTTATTAATTTTATCGTATGCTCTATTAATTACTTTTACCCGGCCCTTTTATCGAAAAAGGTCGGGTCGTTTTTTTTCATTTTTTGAATGTTCTCATTAAAAGTGTTCATAAACATGAATGTTCTCATTAATAAGTGTTCATAAACATGAATGTTCTCATAAGAAGTGTTCATAAACATTCTGGACAGGACTTAGTATTATGAAAGTTAAAATCTGGGGCAGCAGAGGTTCCATTCCCGCTTCAATCAAAGCTGCAAGTATTCGAGATAAGATATTTACAGCAATAGATATGGCAAAAAATGTGCCGCTCATTGATGAAAACGATATCAATCGATTCATTGATGAAAAACTGCCGTTTCATGTACATTCAACTTATGGAACCAATACTTCCTGTGTTGAATTAAGCGACAGAGACGATGAATATATCTTATTGGATGCAGGCAGCGGCTTGCGGGATTTTGGTAATGACATTATGAAAAAAGGCATGATGAACTGTCGTTTTCATATTTTTCTTTCACATTTACATTGGGATCACATACATGGTTTTCCATTTTTTACACCCGCCTTTCTCAAAGGAAATCGGATAGATTTTTATTCTTTTCATGACCAGTTAGAGTCCGCTTTTGTGAGTCAACAGGGGTCGCCCTTTTTTCCGGTTCCTTTTGAATATATGCAGTCAGACAAGCATTTTCATTTGTTACACAGAGATAAAACCTATAATGTTTGTGGATTTAAAGTAAAAGGAATAGAGCAAAACCACGCTGGTAAATCCTATGGGTATTCTTTTGAAAAAAACAATAAAAAAATTGTTTATTCCACAGATTCTGAACATGTTTTGGATTCAGATAATCATTTGTATCCTTTTATAGAGTTTTTCAAAGATGCAGAATTGCTTATATTTGACGCCCAGTATTCACTCATGGATGTGATTCAGACCAAAAAAACCTGGGGCCATTCAAGTAATGTTGTTGGACTGGAACTGGCAGTTCGATCCAATGTAAAACACTATTGCATGTTTCATACAGAGCCAACCTATGATGATGCCAGACTTGATAAAATGTTAAAGGAAACGCGCGCGTATCATGCAATTTATTCGCCAGAGTCATCATTAGAAGTATCCATCGCCTATGATGGATATGTTATTGAAATTGATGAATAAATTTAGTTTCTACTTTCTACCTGGCATATTGATGTGGAACAAAAACCGGGATCAAACCGATGTTCAAAGCGTACCATATCCATAATGTCGCAACAAGGCTTCACGCTTTTTTTGGGCATCGGTATTACCCGCATCCACAGCCAAAGCCTTTTGAAAAAGTACCTGAGCAAGTTTATCCTTTTGTTGATACAAACAGGTTGTTCCCTGAATAGTATACAACGTTGACTTGTGCGTATCGCTAATTTTTTCAATTTTTAACCCATCACCACATAACAAAAACGCCTGACCCCATTCTTTTCGATCCACATAAGCATTGGCCAATGCCAATACAGGTGTTATAGAATTTGGTGAACGTACACGATCCTGATACAAAGGGAGTAACTCAGTTGATGGTATCATTTCATTTGTTGTTTTTGCAGCAGCAACCTGGTTGACTTGTGAAAAAGGACCTTTGGGGGCTCTCTCAGGGGTGACAATTTGCATCCAGGGAATTAATTGGGGATCACAAATGGACCATTTTTGCGCACGTTCTTGAAATGTTTGATGAAATTTTTTGGCGTTCATTTCATAGGCAGCCGCTTTTTTTTCAATTAAAATCTGGTATTGCTTTTTTTCAGCATCAGTCATTTCCGGTGCTGGAGAATTGCGTAAAAACTGTGCAAAGTCTGAATAAATTTTATATAAATTTGCACAGGCTGCCAATACCCATCTCGGTGATGGATATTTTAAAAACTGATTATAGACGTTTTGAAGGTTTTTAAATTGGGTTTGTTTTTCCTTAAACAATTTTGGATCAAGCTGACCAGACATCTGACATGATAAATAGGTCTCATAGTCTTTAATTGTACTGTAATACAGCATCTCCAAAAGGGCATCACGAATTTTTGTCCCTTCTTGAGTTTTTATTAAAGGATATCGTTTCTCATAGATTATTTCGGCCTGATCCAACTGACCGGTTTGATAGTATATTGTTGCCAGATTCGCTTGAGCAATTATCTGCCCTTGTTTTGAGAGCATTAGCAATGCATTGTTCAGAACCGAGATGGCATCTGTAAGCAACTGGCTCTGAATCAGATTATTGGCCCATTGAAAAACAATGGGGTCAATCCTTAATTGCTTTTGTCCACTGTAAACCTGCTTTTGATAGATGCGGTTTGCTGAGGAATAATCTCCCAATTGTTGATAAATATAAGCTGTCTGCTCTATGAACAGGGGCGTATCATTGTGGTCAGGGAAGCTTTTACAAAATCTTTCCAGGTATTTGACAAGAAGTTTATAATCTCCCATTGTCATGGATGTTTGTATGAGCAGATTCAAATGGTTCTCATGATTTTTTGACTGGGGAAATGTTTCCACAAGGGTTTTGCCTGCTGAAAAAAAGGTTTTCAGATCATTTTTTTCAAGGGCTGAACCTAAAAGGGCAATCAGAGCCTTTTCGCCCAATGCAGAATTGGCATGCTTTTGGGCCATTGTAAACATTTGTGTGCGGCCCTTTTCCCAGTCATCAATGGCTGAAAGGGATAGTGAATAAACGATCTTTTGTTCTGCTGATGCCACAATCGTTGCAATTTCCTTTTTTAATCCTTCATTGGTGATCTCTGGATTGGCAATAATTCGGTTACCAAAATCAACCAGAGACTTAAAGTCTTCTTTCATATAATAGGCATCCATAATGAGATGTATGGCTGCTCGTGCAGCCCGACCATTAGGATAGGTTGATATAAATGATTGAAACGCTGCTATAGCGGTATCATAATGGCCTTCATCAAAAGTAATCCAGGCCATGTTGAAACGAACATCCTGAACATGCTTTGCATCAGGATAGGCATCCACATATAGTTGACCTGTGGCAAGCAATCCCTGACGACTATAGTTTTTGCCATATGCTTGAAGTTTTTGTTTGTTTTTGAGTGCATGATAATAGGATGTTATTGATGCGTATAGCACCTGCTCTCTGTCTATTTTATCTGATGGCGCCTCATGATACAAAGTTTCATATTGTTTGCCAGCTTCCAAATAGTTTTCTGATGCAAAAAGACATTCCGCGCAATTGTTTTTCATATCCCAAAGCACCGGGCTTTGATAAAAAAAATCAAGATACGCCATATATGCTTTTGATGCTTGATGAAAGGCTGTTTTATCATTGTTTTTTCGGGCATCATCATGAAGAAGAGTAATCATTTCCCTGGCAAAGACTTCATATTCTTTTTCTTTATCAAACCTGGCATCTGTAGAGATATGACTGGCATATCGTTGCTTCTCCAATGCCTTGACTATGATTTGAACATCAAAAGCTGCACTGTCATACTTTCCGCTTTCTCGCACACATTCAAATATATTGTGAGCATATAAAAGGAGTTTGTCAGCATTTTCACTCAAATGGGATAATTTGCGATATATTGCAGCACTGTGTGTCCATTTTTTCTTTATAAAATAACGTTTTGCAAGCTTTTCCAATGATGAAATATACGATGCCAGGGACCAGGCATATGATTCAAAATAGGCAATGGCGGTTTGGGGGGGATGCTTTTTATAGCAATCTACATAACAATAGGCCATATCAATTAATGATTCCAGGCGGATATCAACATGCCGATATGTGTCAATATCTGTTGTGGTATGTTGATTTTTAGACGCCATCAGTGCTGTTTCAAAGTGATTCATTGCCTGCTTGAATTCTGCGCGATTAATATGACACCATCCCAGTTTATATTGCGCAATGGCATAGGCTGGGCTGCCAGTAAATTGCATGATTCTGGTATAATGTGACTGTGCCATATCTAAATTTTGGGCTTTAAAATAATGATCCCCTAACAGCAAATAGGTTTCAGGAGCGTATGTGCTTTTGGGATACTCTTTAATAATTTTGCGATAATGAACAATCATATCCTTGATTTTGCCCAATTCTCGAAATTCATGGGCCATAAAAAAATAAACCTTATCGCGTTGATCAAAATCAGGAAAATGATCCAGGATTCGCTGATAAATTTCAATTGCCTGATTTTTCAGTGCATCAGCAGGCAATGCTTCCAGTTTTGACAGGGGTTCTTTTTTTAGCGACTTCCGGATAAAATAGGTAACCCTGGATTTTTCAACAAATAAATCTGCCAGGCGAAGGTATAACTCAGGCAAGTAGGCTTTGTTTCTGGATTGATTAATCAGGGCCCTGGTATTTTTGACAGCCAGGTCAATTTTGGTTTCATCCTGGCGAAGTTTTTTTAAAAAGGCTTTTTCTTTTTGGGTTTCACCGGAAAAGTCTGCTATATATATGTCTGCACTTTGCTCTGAGTAGACAGCAGATGCCAATAAAACAAAAAAGACGAAAACAAAATAGATAACATCAATCGGTTTCATTTGAAAAATACATCCCATTCTTCAGGTGTCTGACATTGATCTTTTAAGGATACGTGAAGACTATCCAGTTCGTCATTCCAATACTCCCCAACAAATGGATAGATCACTGGATTATCATAGGTTATTTGTGAAATTGGTTTGTTCTCGACACCAGTGGTTGACTGTTTAACACGTTGATACATTGATAAACCAATTTCATAATGCATCAATCGCATGTTTTCCTCATAAGACAACAATTGTTCCGATAAATCAAGATAGGCGTTTTCTGAGATTTTTTTAAGTTGATAAGAATACTTTTGAATAAACATATCATAAACCAGAATCATGTTATCCGCAAAAATTGTATTTGAAAAACCGGCTGCAAGTGTTTTTTCCTGTTGGAGTTGATGAAGCACACCCAGTGTTGCTTTTATTGATTTTTTGTGCATCAATAAAGACAGGGCATCCTTATGAGTGGTGAGGGGCTGTCTTGTTTTTACTCCATGAAGCAGACTTCCATAGGTTGACTGGAAAGCATCCACATTGGCCAATGCATTGCGATAATTACAAACCTGCTTGTAAATAAACGATTTCAGCAAATAATATTCTGGTGTCACTTGATGGCGAAAATCAGGCGCATTCAGTGCAATCAGTAATCCCATAGCCTGGTTGGGATGATTGAGATGAAATTGAGTCCATGCTCTTTCCAATAAAAATCGCGCCTGATCTTTGTGATATTTGGCGATTTTTGCATACAATTTATCTGCCATTTCATATTTTTTTTGTTCAAAATACAGGCGCGCCAGGGTAATCTGGGATTTTTTTTTCATGGTATCATTCGTGTGATCTGATTTCAATATATCTTGCAGTATCTTTACAGCCCGGTCTATTTCATTGCTTTGAATCATCAATCGCGCCAGTTCAAAGCGATATTTAAGATAATATCTTGATTCTTGTGGAATCATATTAAACTGTTGGTTTCCCCATTGAACATATCCCTTTTCCCAGTTACATAAGCCCTGATGAAAATCTATAAAATGGGATAGTGGGGGCTGGACGAATTCCAGATCTTTGGTACAAAGGGCTGTATCACGAATCATGGATGCCTGAATCTGCTTGTGATCAATCGCATGTTCAAAAAATTCAATGGCATGGGTGACTATTTTCGCGTTGGGGCTGTCATCAATCAAGCGACTGAAAACATCAAATGCCGCGTAAGTCAGCTTGCTTTTTTGTAGGCAAATACCATAAAAAAAAAGCGCCCATTCATAGTTATCTGCATCCCGGGTATGTGTTTCAAAATATGAATGAAATATGGGAAGGGCTTTTTGGTATTGGTGATTTGAAAAAAATTGATAGGCATGTGTGAAAGCATTTTGTTCCTGTTTTAGGTCAATGACATTTCGATCCATTGTCGAAAAAGAGCATCCCTGGAACATGAAAAACAACAATAGAATGACAATTTGCTTGTTCATAGCTGTCTCCTGTAAGATTCAATTATTTATTGGCATGTGATAAGTAAGCAAAAAATTTTTTTTAGTATAGCGCATGGCCCGATGAAAATAAAAGATATCAACTTGAATTTAATATCAAAATCTTGTTATTATTACAAGCTGTTTTTGTGTTTAGAAAACAATTCTTCTTGTTACCCGAAAACTGATGATCGCCTACTTATTACTTTTAAACTGCATTTTTTTTTGCTATAAGTAAAATTATGTCAAGCGTGTGAACATATATTGCGACGCGCAAGCGTCTTTATGAATGAATATCCAATTTCAAAGGGAACCAACCAATGATCAAAGGACATGGTGGAAATATCCACGAATGGGCAAAAAAACTCAATTGTTCAACAACAGAAATTATTGATATGAGTAGTAATATCAATCCATTGGGCACACCAACCCACTTGCTGGAATATATTCAGGACAATCTGTCTCAAGTCCTCAATTTGCCTGAAGTGGATTGCAAGTCAATAATTCGTCCATTTGCCCTGTATTTTGATAAACATGAAGACCAGATTGCATGCGGTACAGGCACAACAGAATTCATTTATCATTTACCCTTGATACTTCAATCAAAAAACGTGTTAATTTTTGCACCCACCTATGCAGATTATGCAGATGCCTGTATCAGGCAAGGGGCCAACGTTCATTATCAGGTCACAAAGGCTTCGAATCACTTTCGGCCTTCATTGACCAATCAAAATATGGATGGTATTGATACAGTGTTTATCTGCAACCCCAACAATCCAAGTGGCCAATTTATTCCTTTTTCACAACTCAAATCCTGGTGCAACTCCTATCCAGATATTCGATTTATTGTGGATGAATCCTACCTGCAGTTTTCACCTGATTATGAGTTTGAAACCATTATTCAGGGAGGCCTTCCCAATGTAATAGTTTTATGTTCTTTTTCAAAAATATTTGCCATCCCAGGGCTTCGATTGGGCTTTATTGTTGCAAGCCCGGAGATTATCAAGAAATTTCGAGAAATAGAAAAACCCTGGAATATCAATACAATCGCACAGATTGCAGCAACATACATTTTTAAAAATATGTTGCATGTACAAGATCATATTGATAAAACGATCAAGCACATTCAAACAGAAAAAAATCGCTTTGAAGATGCTCTGGGCCGCTTTTCAAACATTAAAATATTCAGCAGTTTTGCACCCTATATGTTAATTAAACTCCCACAAGATTTGAAAGCATCCAGTATTTGTAATCAAATGGCAAAGCATAAGTTTCTTATTAGAAATTGTAGTAATTTTTATGGCCTGTCTGACAACTATATTCGGATAGCCTACAAACAAACCCAAGACAATAAACGCTTGCTGGATTATTTAAAAAAAGCGTTTAAATCCTGAGGAGATTCCTATGAAACGCCTGGTTCTATTTTTTTTTCTATCCATAATTGCAGTCAAATCATATGCAAGTCTTCTTGATGGCTGTATTGCCTACTATTCATTCAATAATCATTTAATGAATGGCAGCCCCTCATCCCATATGGCTGAGCCATCTGGAGACATTTCCTTTGTTGATGCTCAAAAGGGCAGAGGCATCTATCTGGATGGTATTGATGACTTCATATCCTTGGGTATCACCAATTTTGTTGATCGCCTGACAATCAGTCTATGGATAAAACTGCCAAAGCAACAAGAATACTGGCAACCTCTGATTGCTATGTATGATGAAATAAATATCAACAATCAAACTAAACATACATTTTACCTTAAAGTTCTGGGAAAACAGCATGATCATCGTCTGTATTTTGCAGTCAGTGACAATAGCCAGCTTGCCAGCGATATTACCAGTGAAACGCGCATTGCACCACAAATCTGGTATCATGTTGTTGCCATGTTTCAAGCCGGCAAGCTCCTTTATTATATTAATGGTGAAAAAGAGGCTGAAAAAAACACAGATCTTGAGCAATTGTTTTCATCCACAGTGCCAATCATGCTTGGTTCGATGCTTAAGGACAGTGTGCCAACCGCACCTTTTGCCCATGTGATGATGGATGAACTCAGACTCTACAACCGCAATCTTTCTGAATCAGAGATAGACAGCCTATATAAACAAAAATCCGGCCCTGAAATTCTCTCTCATGCCCCCACGGGTATTATTGACCAGGCAGTTTCCTATGTGGATATTTATTTTGATACCCCAATCATATCCAGCCTGCTGATGCCAAAAGATTTTTTACTGTATGCCCCAAATCAATTGACCATATCCGTGAAACCTCCTGAACAAATCAGTCAAACCTCTTATCGATTCACCTTTGATCCACAAACAACCAATGGCAGCTATACTTTTCAATTGGGGCCACAAATTTTGGATGATACTGGTAATGCCCTGAATCAGGATGGTGATCAAATCAATGGTGAAATGGTCGATGATGTTTACTATGGTGAGTTTCGTGTCAATGCCACACCAGACAACGTCCTCATGATGAATATCAGTGGGGCAAACAACGATCAGAATTCACAAAATATTTATGAGGCATTGCTAAAGACCGATGCCAATGCTATTTATATCAGTCTCAGCTCTTCTGATAAAGAGGATTTGCTTATAGATCGTCTCACCCAATCGTCTAATGAGTATCACCAGGTTTGGGTGTACGATAGCTCAGAGTGGAACAATCATTATCCAAAGGCCATTGAGGCAATCAGTAACTGGTTTCAGGAAAAACAGGGGCGGCAAATTATTTGTGATGGCCGCATGCGGGCATCATTCTGGCATGAAGAATGGAAAACCAATGGTCAAGACCTTGCTGCCAATTATTATATGAACCTTAAAATCAATGGTGGCGGCCTTTTACTGGCAACCGATCATCCAGATGATCAACCAGATATTAATGGGATTTGTGAACACATTAACATTTCACCATTTGGCAAACTGGCAAGTTACTATTCTGTTCAAACAGACAGTGCCTGTCATTTAATGTCTTACCCCAAACAATTAAATGAACTGCTCGATACAACATTCCAATCATCTATGGTTCCCACAGGCCTTCAACCCAATAATATGCATTTGTATTGTGTGGCATGGGCGCCTGATAATGTCAATAACTGTAGTATTTCCACGACTATCAGGCCCTTGATGCCAGGTGATTTTCGGGCTCAGGTCAATGGAAACAGTATTGATTTGTTCTGGAAATCTGCGCAACCAGCAATAGATGTCACCCACTACAATGTATATATCAGTCCTCAGCCATTTTCAGTGGTTTCCGATCTAAAACCTTATTCAACCACCCATGATTCCCACCTGACAATACCAAACCTGGAATATGGCAAAGTATATTATCTGACCAGCACAGCAGTCAATAAATCTGGAAAAGAACGTCAATATGTTTTACCCATATCAGTCACCACAGCATCATCAAGACAAGGCTCGGGCGATGGGGGCTGTTTTCTGACGACTATTAAGGCAGAGTAAAAGTATGACAAATCAATACTTGAAAATAGATTTCCACATCCACACCCGAGAAGATACTGACAATGTTATCGACTATACGGCCTTTGATTTAATTGATCGTGCAGCAAGTCTTGATTTTGATGCCATATCAATTACCAATCATGATGTGCAAATCTATGGCAACAAACTAAAATCATATGCTGAAAAAAAAGACCTTATATTATTTCCTGGTATGGAACGATCCATTAATCATAAACATGTCTTATTGATCAATTTTTCAGACAGGCAATTATTCAACACATACAATGAAATTCAATTGGCTAAAACTGAGGAAAATCTGGTGATTGCTCCCCATCCCTTTTTTCCAGGTATGCAGTCTCTTGGACAGGACATGTACCAGCATCCAGAATTATTTGATGCTGTTGAATTTTGCCATTTTTATTGTCCGCAGTTCAATTTTAATCGAGAAGCCATTCGATTTTCAAAAAAATATCATTTGCCATTGGTGGCTGGATCGGATGCTCATGTACAAGAGCAGTTTGGGCGTTGTTATTCATTGGTCAAAAGTGAAAAGAATCAATTTGCCATTATTCAGGCGATCAAAGCCGGTGATGTTCAGGTGGTGTCATCGCCATTGCAGCTCAGTCAAATGATTATTATCTATTTAAAAATACTATCACAAAAGCCCAGCTTAAAACGAGCGCTCATGAGAGTTCGGGGTATTGGCAATCGACTGAGACAGGTATCAGAAATCAGGCAATATTTAAAATGAAATACTATCCTATCAATTTGTGCATGAAAGACCGATGGTGTCTCATTGCAGGTGGCGGGCAGGTGGCTTTCAGAAAAGTCAATCGGCTGATTCAATGTGAAGCTAACATCCGGATAATCAGCCCTCAAACCGAAAAACGTTTACAGGAAATTGCCTCAGCTGCAAATATCGAGATCGTCCAGCGAAAAATTATCTCACAGGATCTGGATGGCTTTTTTATGATTTTTGCAGCGACCAATGATTCACTGATTAATGAATCCATTGCCAGGTGGGCTGTACAAAAAAACATATTATGCAATATTGCAGATCGTCCGGATGATTCTGATTTTATTTTACCATCAATTATTGAACAAGGTGACCTTAACATTACCATCTCCACAAATGCTAAAAGTCCTGCCCTGTCCAAATACATTGCAACACAGCTGCAAGAAATATTTGGTCCTGAATATGGTATTTTTCTCAAATTGATGGGAAAGCTGCGTTGCCTTTTATCGAATGAAATAACATCACAGGCAGAGCGTCAAAAAATATATCATGACATTGTAAACAGTCCAATACTGCAATGGTTAAAACAAAATGATATGGACAGCGTTTCCAATACATGTCTGGACTTAACCGGACATTCTCTGGCTGATATATTGAATGAACAATAAGGAATGCTCTCCCTATGAAAAAAAACAATGTATTATCGTTCAACTTTGGTTTTTCATGGCATGTTTATTGCTTCCTCATCCCCACGCTTTGCGTGGGAATGTATCTGGGCCACCTAAAAATAAGTTCACACTCTTTTCTTAGCCCCGATAGGGGCGACATAAATATTGTTGATTGGTTATAAATAAATATGTCGCCTCTATCGGGGCTTAAGAAATTGACTGGTCAATGATCTGGGGCTAACGCCCCAGCCTACAAAGATTCCGCCCCTATCGGGGCTAAGAAAAGGCAATAATTATGCCATGAAAAACCAAAGTTGAACGATAATAGTAAGGCAGAAATACAGTTTTAGCCTAAACATATGAGGATTTAAGGCATATGGAGCAGTATTTTGAAAAAGATCTTCAGCAAGAAGGTCATGTTTTTAGAATTATTGCGACCTTGAATCGTACTCGTTAATAAACAGGAGGGCGTATGTACAACATAGGAAAAAAACGAATTTTATATGGAAATGCCAATTACAAAGAAATTGTCCAAAAAAATGGATATTTTGTCGATAAAACCCATTACATTGAAGCACTGGAACTTGTTGAAGACCCAGTTTTTCTTAGACCCAGACGATTTGGCAAATCTTTATTGTGCAGTATTTTAGAACATTATTATGATATCAATCAAAAAGATGATTTTGATACCTTGTTTGGACAGACGTATATCGGCCAAAATCCAACACCATTTAACAGTTCATTTTTTGTGCTTCATCTGGATTTTTCAACGATTGAGCCAAAAGGGTCAATTTCAGACATTGAGATTAATTTCAATCGAAAATGCAACTCTAAAATGAAAGCAGTGATTGGACGTCTAAAACAATGGTTTGGTTCCTCTGTTGAAATCGATAAACATGGCAGTGCTGCGTTGAGTCTTGAAGAAATTCTGAATGTTATCTGGGAAAAGAATTTACCCAAACTGTATGTAATCATTGATGAATACGACAATTTTGCCAATCAACTGGTTCTAAGCAATAAATCCGAGCTATATAATAAATTAACAGGTGATGACAGTTTTTTGAAAACATTCTTTAAAACACTGAAAAAATATCGTAAAGAAGGCGGTATTGCCAATGTATTTATTACCGGTGTTTTGCCCATCACTTTGGATGATCTGGCATCCGGATTTAATATTGCTGACTTTCTAACTTTGCATCCCAAATTTGAATGCATGCTTGGATTTACACAGGCTGAGGTTGATACATTATTAGATAACATTTATCAAGATTATGATATTGAACAGTCTACTCGCAAAGAAGTGGAATCAGTAATTAAGTCTCACTACAATGGTTATAATTTTGTTACACCAAAGGGGAAAACACTTTATAATTCGACCATTTTAATGTTTTTTTTAAAATGGTTTGTTGAAAACAATGAAATTCCAGAAAATTTAACCGATTTAAATTTAAGAACTGATCTATCCTGGGTCAAACGCATTACAGGTAAAAATCCTGAAAAAACAAAAGAAATAATTCAGACCTTAAATATTGGCAATTTGCTGCCATACGATAAAAAAACATTGATTTCCAAATTCAACATGTCCCAATTTTTTGACAAAAGTTTTTTTCCCATTTCATTTTTTTATCTGGGCATGTTAACCCGACATGATGATTTTTCATTAAAATTACCCAATTTAAACATGCAGGAAATATTTGTGGAATATTTCAACGAAATTCAAAACATCGACGTGTCCACCCTCTATCAGGACATGATGCAACGATTTATCAATCATCCGGATTTACCGCGCCTGTTTGCAGATTATTGGGATTTGTATATTTCACAACTACCTGAGGCCATTTTTACACAGGTCAATGAAAATTTTTATCGCACCACTTTTTTTGAATTATGCAGCCGCCACATATCCAAATGGTTTACCTGGAATATGGAACGTTCGTATCCAAAAGGGCGTACCGACCTTGAATTTGTGGGCAAATACAGTGAAAAATTTGCTGGATTGCGCATTGTCATAGAGTTTAAATATTTTTCCAATGCTAAATTTAAGGCGTTTAAATGCAAAATTGATGATTTTCAGCTACAAAAGAATGATGCGCTGCAAATGAAGCAATATATTGATGATATAAAAAACGAATGGCCTAAGGCAACCATTGAACCTTACTTGATTTATTGTTTTGGGAATCAAGGGTTTAAAGTTTTTTCGATGATTTGATATGAGTGTAACCAAAATGGCCGGAATTTAAATTATCACTTGCCATTTTTTGAACCAGGATACACTGAAGAAGATGAATAAGATGAAAAAAATACCTTATGAAAACAAATTATATCAGAAGGTTATATGTTTCTTCTTGACATGAATTCGTTTTTTTGTTTTAATATGTTTCATATGGATTGATCTGAGGTAAACCTTTTGAAACAATTTAAAACGAATATGATGGATGTATTTTTTAGAAAGCAATGACAGGTATCAATTACACATAGTGTTAACATAGCAAGAAATTCAATTAGATTAAACACAACTAAACATAATAAGGAAAAAAAGAATGCAACAAAAAACCGAAAAAACAGTCGTTCATATATATAATGATGTTGCTTTTAAATGGTTATTTGGAAGAGAAAAGGAAAGTCGTCCTTTAACAAAATTATTAAACGCAGTTGTAGCGCATGATGGTTTAGGCCCGGGTTTCAGTGAGATTGAAATCAAAAATCCTTATGATGAAAGTCAACCCTTAAGCAAACAAAAGCAAGGCATTTTGGATATTCGCGCAAAAGATAAAGAGACAGGAATTTGGTTTGATCTGGAAATGGAGGCCTCATCCTTTACTTATTATCCAAATCGATCTTTATATTATCTGACAGGGATGTATCGGGATCAATTACCAAAAGGCAGGGATAATTATTATGAGTTGAGGCCCTGTTTTGGCATACATTTGTTGAAGTCAGATATTTTTTTTGGCGATGATTGCAGTGACTGGTTTCATCATTTTGGTATGTTAAACTATAAAACGCATAAACAGCTGAACAACCATTTAGAACTATATTATGTAGAACTGAATAAATTTCTAAAAGCAGTTAAAAAAAAGACGATCAAATGGGGAGAATTGGAGCAATGGAGCGATTATATCGCAAAACCACAGGATCCCTCCAAATCTTTGCCAGAGTACCTTAAAACCAATCAGGAAATAAAGGAGGTACATGAGATGTTACGAACATTTACCCAAAATGATCAGTTACAAGAGCAATATCGATTGCATGAAGAGTGGTTAAGGGTTCAACGAACTGAAAGATATGCCAAGCAAAAATTGCAACAGGATTACGTTCATGCGCTAAAAATGAAAGAGGAGGCAGAAAGAGAAAAATTCCAGGCTTTTTTTCTTCTTCAGGAAAAAGATGTTGTGATTCAGGAAAAAGATGTTGTGCTCAAGGAAAAAGATGTTGTGATTCAGGAAAAAGATCAGGAAATCAACCGCCTGAAAAAATTGCTCAAATCAAAGATAGATGGCACAGCATCTTGAGAAGCAGATTTAGGGGCAATATCGTTAAGGAATGCTCTGAAAATAACTTCCCCATTATTGATATTGTTCGTTTTGAGGTAATTGTACTGTAGAGACGTAGCATGCTACGTCTCTACACGACCTTATTTTTTTGGACGATCAAGAAAAATGATTATGTTATTTTCCGAGAATTCCTAAGTTTTAAATCGAAAAGAAAAAACAGGCAAATGAATGATAGATACTTTATATTATCTGACAGGGATGTATCGGGATCAATTACCAAAAGGCAGGGATAATTATTATGAGTTGACCAATTAGAGCTTTTTTGATAAAAACCACTTTACCTTGACATATCGTGGGAACGAAAAAATTTTCAAACCATAATATAAATTATCGTTTAAAAAGGAGTCATTTATGTTTTGTATGCTACCCAGTGATGAAAAACTGTTTTCCCCATGTTTCATTCATAAACAAATGCTTGATGATAATGTCAAAGCAAATGCATATTATAATGCAATATGTAACACTGTAAAAAAAAATGATATTGTCCTTGAAATTGGAACAGGAACAGGAATTTTAGCTTTTTGGGCGATAAAGGCGGGTGCGTCAAAAGTATATGCCATTGAGGCACAGAGTATTATCAAAATTGCCCAAAATCTGGCAGAAATAAATAATTTATCTAATAAAATAATATGGTTCAATGACATATCGTATAACGTTCAATTGCCAGAAAGATGTGATGTGCTGATTACTGAAACATTAGGAAATTTTGGTATTGATGAAAATATACTAAACATTATCATTGATGCAAAAAATCGCCTATTGGTTCCCAGCCCTAAAATTGTACCATCAAAGATTGATTTATTCATTTGCCCGATGGAAAATGCTGACATTTATTCTTCAATCACTTTTTCTCAGAATAATATGTGTGCAAAAGAGTTTAATTACGAATATTTTGAAAATATTTTGCTCAATACTGCTTATGTTGAATATCTTTCTGAAAACGCCTTTCTCTCCCTACCCAAAAAAATTTCCTCAATTGATCTTTTGACAATCAATAATACTCATTTGAAATGGAACGTGACGTTTCATGTTCAGAAGGATGGCGTTTTACATGGTTTTGGTGGTTGGTTTACGTCTCTTCTAGATGAAAAAACAGTATTAGGAAATGAAGTCAATAATGAGAAAACCCATTGGCGACAGGCTTTTTTTCCAATAAAAAAACCTGTTTTTGTTAAAGAGAATGATTCAATAGCATTTGGTTTGAATACGTTTGTTGAAAACAAAACCATCCATATTGAATGGCATTGTGAAATACAGAGTAATGATAACAAAGTTCACTATTGCCATTCAACTTACACGTCACAGAAAGACCTTTAGGAAATGCATTCCCACGCTGGAGCCTGGGAATACAATATCCATTCCAGGAAAAAACAAACCACTAATGAATTTATATCCTAAATGTTAATTATTCTTGACAATATAAACAGCTTTAGATAAATAATATTCATTGCGCGCATTTTAAAAAAGGGGGTATTTTCTTAGCCCTGAAAGGTCGTAACCTACCAGCCCAGGGCAACGCCCTGAACAAAATCAGTAAAGGGGAACTTATTTTTCGAGTATTCCTTAGTATTCTTTTACAATTTTATTTTTCTTTTAAAACCTAACTTAAGGAGATAGTATCATGAATCGAATTTTCTTTATTCTAGCAACATGTTTTCTATTGATTTTGCCTCACAACATTCTTGCAAAGCAAGATCAATCAGAAATTGAGTCTCTTAAAGATGAAATGAACAGCAATTTTGAAGATATGAAAGAGTTGATCAAGGATAAACGTCTGGATACGCTCAAACAGGAAATGAGAGAACAATACGAAAAGCTGGATCAAAAAATTCAAGTATTGGAAAATAAAATCAGTCCTTCCCAACAAAACCAACCAAAATCCCTACAAAAAGAATCATCACAAGATTTAGGAGAATGGTGGTGGAAAAATTCTTTAACATTTGATCCAATGCCAAAACAATGGCTCTATCATTTTGATCTCACCTATTCATGGGTAAGATTGAAAGGGAATTCAATTGCCGATGATCACAATTTGCAGGCACGTTTTGTTTTTAGAAAAAATCGGATTACCAATTATTTTCGATATAATCTGGATAAAAAAAATAGAGCATTGGGTGATGATGGCGTTGCTGTCGCCAATTTGATGACCGGCGCGACCAAAGAATTTGTTGAAGTGAATAAAGAAGTTCAGGATACAATCAGTCATCATGCATTCTATGAGGGGCGTTTTGATATTTTGAAAAAATTCTATGTCTCAATTGGGGGGATCTATGATGAGGATGACTTTATATCCATCAAGCAGCGCATGGTCGGTTTTGCCGGTTTAGGTGGTATTCCATTTCAAACAGAGACCTTTTCTCTGGATTTTTATTGCGCAGTGGGTAAGGAAGAAAAAGAATATACAAGTAAATACCATGATTATGCGGCAATGCTTAATCCCTATCCGCATCTATACTATATATTACCCAACTACAAACTCGGTCCTATTCGATCTGATATTGCCTATATTAAAGAAAACATCAAGTGGGCAATTACTGAACATATTGTACTGGAAGAAGATTATTATTATCTGAGAGATGTTCGAGATTCTGAAAAATATCGATGGGCGCTTAATTGCGGCGTCGTATTTCAATTTATTCAAAATGTGGGTATATCTATTAAATATTCAGAATCCTTTGATAATACTTCAAATGTGTTATTGGGCAGAAAACGTGACAGTTGCTTAATGAATGGGATTCAAATTATTTTTTAGACAATTGATACAGGCGCATTCTAAAAAAGGGGGCATTTTTTTAGCCCTGAAAGGGCGGCAACATACCAGCCCAGGGTTAGATGGATGGGGGCTCTTTTCTGATGATCCCGTCCGAAAATCCCATCCCTTGCTTTCAGTGCCAATGTGGAAAGATGTATTACATGAAAATGGATTTCAACAAGTTACGTCGATACAGACAGAAAAGGAAGATCATGCCTTATTTCCGCAAGGAGAAGACCATGTATGCCGGCAACGACCGATTTTTCCGCTCCCATTTTTAGGTGTCCGCTCCAAAATTGCTGCAAAAGACATTAGCCTCTTTCTGGTGTGCCTATAACCAGAAAAACTATGAAATGAAAATACACTTTAAAAATATAAAAATCTGTCTTGACAATGGGGTCCATTATACTCTAGCGAATGATAATTCTATTCGTTAGATTTTATTTATGTGATTCAAAAACATTATTGATCAAAAATGGATTTTCTGATATTGATCACTTTAATGAATATTTAGCCGGAAAATATGCAGAGGTATGATTAATATGAGTGACATATTTTACAGCAGAGCAATAGAAACCAGTTTATTAAAACATAACAATAAGATAAAGTTACTTCTTGGGCCAAGACAGTCGGGAAAATCAACCCTTCTGAATCATTACATCCCGGATACAGAGGACACCCTTATCATCAATCTTCAAGATCGCAGGCTTAGAAGACTGTATGAAAAAGATGAAG
>Ga0272440_1000277_pt1 | contig 43381 bp, 17 predicted proteins | sample SSMMMBAug17_FD_192440 | JGI IMG/M metagenome (GOLD analysis project Ga0272440, IMG submission 192440) | Marine sediment archaeal communities from Little Sippewissett salt marsh, Falmouth, MA, United States - SSM-MMB-Aug17 | ecosystem: Environmental > Aquatic > Marine > Wetlands > Sediment ...
AAACCTTTAGATTTGGTAGACAAGACACTTCAAGTCCCTTTGGGACGACACAGGAATAGCCTGGAGTTTCAACTCCAGGCGTTTAGGCAATTTGGATATAACGTCCTACTTTTTGGGAATGCGCCCGTGCGTCTTCGGAAAACCTGATTGATATTTGCTTCAAGTACAGTCCCGCTTACTTAACGCGCGCGGCTCAGATGAAAAGCTGCCGAAATTTTCAGAACCGCGCGCGTTAGCAAGCGGAATTGCACTTGAACCAATATAAAGCAGGATTTTTTTTCGATAAAAACAAATAACCAATTGAAATTATTATAATATCAGGGATATGCTGATCAATCATGTACAGAAAAAATAATATGCTGTAAATGATCTTCATAGTTCATAATAAAATTTTCCATAGTCGCCATTTGATATTGTTTATTATCAAAAATAACATATAACTGCAATTTTTGTTTTTCAATTACGACATTTATATCAATGTCATGAATAATTTTTGCATTATTGCTGATGGAGTGACCGGGCGAATTGTCGGCTATTTGAAATATTTCGCTGCGATTGTCGTTGAACTGTCCCAGATAATTAAAACTGACACCAGGTTTAACATTGAATTTTAGGTCTTCTTTATATTCTTCAGGGGTAATATACTTTAAAATACTGAACCCCATCCCCTTACAGGGAATACTTTTCAATATTTGTTTTATGGTTTCAATCTGATTGTAAATATCTTCAGAATCAGGTGATTCCAAAATGACAGGATAAGTGCTTGTAAACCAGCCAACAGTCCTACTGATATCAATATTTTTAATAATATCTTGCCTGCCATGACCTTCCAGAGTGATCAATGTTTTTTTATGACCATGCCATTTTTTCATTGAATAAGCTAAAACTGCAAGTAAAATTTCATGAACACTTGCTTGATAATCTTGGGTTGCTTTTGTTAACAATAAATTTGTTTCTGATACTGAAAGCGTCAATCCACATGAACGAGTGTCTTTCATTAAATGGATATTATCACTGTCTTCATTTTTAAAGTCAGAAGGCAAACTTCCGATAGGCGTGGATTCTATTCTTCTCCAATAATCTATTTCTTGCAGAAGGGAATCACTAGTGCTGTATAATTGAATGCTTTCTGCCCACGCTTTAAATGAATGTGTTTTAAAAGGCAGAGTGATTGATTTTGTTGATAAATATTGTTTATAACCCCTTATCATATCCTCAAGTATAATGCGCCAGGATAAGCCATCAACAATCAAATGATGAAGTATAACCAGCAATCTGTCGCCATCATTTTGTTTAAATAACGCCACTTTCATTAAAGGTCCGCTTTCAAGATTCAGGCTTGCCTGAAGACGTTCTATATGAAGATCGAGAACGTCGTCTGCCCTTTGTGAATCCCTCAAATCAATTGTTTGAAAATAAAAGGGATGATTTATACCTTGAATTTCCTGAATCACTTTATCATCAATCAATTTATATTTCATTCGAAGGGCATCATGATGCGCCTGAATATTTAAAAATACTGCGCGTAATGCCTCCTCATTAAATCCTTCATCTGAATAAAACAGTTCCGAATGATTGAAATGATGTTTATCAAAACTGAATTCCTTAAAAAACCAGCTTGTAATGGCGGTTAAAGGAACAATGCCAGTTACAACGTCCTGGTTGATATCAACAGATTTTTTTATTTTTTCAGATAATTGCGCAATGGTTGGATATTGAAAAACATCTCTGACCCTTAATGTGATATTTTTCTGATGTAAGTGAGATATGAACTGAATGGCACGTATTGAGTCCCCCCCCATATCAAAAAAATTATCAAAAATTCCTATTTTATCTTTATTTAAAATTTTTTGCCAGACCTGAACAAATATTTCCTGGATTTCATTTTCCGGTGGTATATAATCATCAGGAGATTTGATATCAGAAGATTTCAGGGGAGATGGCAGTTGTTTTTTATTTATTTTTCCGTGTATGGTTAATGGAAATTGATCAAGCCGCATAAAATGTGAAGGTATCATAAATTCGGGAAGTTGTTCATTCAAAAAGGTCTTTAATTCCTGTGAAGATATATTGGCATGCGAAATAAAATACGCGACAAGCTCTTTTATGTTTGGATCAGATTCGTTTGCAATTATTAAAACATCCTTAATTAATGGATGCTGTCGCATTCTATTTTCAATTTCGCCTATTTCTATGCGATGCCCTCTGATTTTTACCTGATCGTCTTTTCTTCCCAAGAACAGGATATTGCCATCAGGCAGCCACTTGCCTGAATCACCTGTTTTGTATAAACGTTCATTTGGCGTAAATGGACTCTGAACGAATTTTTCCTCAGTCAGTTCGGGGTTGTTCAAGTACCCTTTAGCAAGGCCGATACCTGAAATACAAATTTCACCAGGAATACCCACAGGAACAGGGGTCAAAAATTCATTCAAGATAAAAACCGATAGATTATGAATCGCTTTGCCAACAGGTACGACATCCTGATCAGTAATATCCTTGTTTACTTTGTAATATGTTGCACAGACTGAGGATTCAGTCGGCCCATATGCATTGAAATATGTTTTATTTTTACAATAAAAATTGACATCACTCATGATGGCGGGTTCACCCGCAGTAATTATTGTTTTAACTGTAGGTAATGGATGTTTATTGAGCATATTCAGATAAACAGGTGGAAAAGTGATAACACTGACTTGATTTTTATCTAAAAAGTTCACAAAGTCTTCTGGATCATTAATAATATCTTTGCCAATGAGAACCAGTGCCGCACCTTTTAATAACGCCATAAATATTTCAGATAATGAGGCATCAAAAGATGGAGACGCAAATTGCAGTACATGATCCGATTCCAAAATTCCAAAACCGGCAATTTGCGCAAGGCACATATTAACAAACCCGCCATGTTCAATCATTACGCCTTTAGGTTTTCCTGTGGAACCTGATGTATAAATGACATAAGCTAAATGATCAACTGAAATATGTTGCCTTGGGTTGTCTACATTATTGCTTAAGGAGCGAAAATCCTTTTCAGATAAGATGAGTTTACATTTACTGTCCTGTTTGATGTAATCTATTCTTTGTTCGGGATATTCAGGATCAACAGGAAGATAAGCAGCACCAGCCTTTAATATACCAAGAAGGCTGATGATCATTTTTTCACTTCTATCTGCCATGACCCCAACCAGGTCATCCTTCTGGATCTGATATGTATGAATTAAATGATGTGCCAATTGATTGGCGGCTTGATTCAGTTCTTCGTAGGTAAACAACGTATTGTTATAAACAAGTGCTGTATGATGCGGCGTTTTTTGTACCTGTTCCTCAAAAAGGTCAACAATTGTTTTATCTGAAGGATAATCTTGTATTGTATGATTAAAATCAATTAATATACGCCTTTTTTCCGAATCGGTTAATATATTTAAATGATCAATTAACTGATTGCTATTATTTAAAATGCTTCTCAGTAATCTCTTAAAATGGGATATCATCCGAACAATTGTCGTTTTTTCAAACAGATTTGTATTATAGTTGATATCGAAACGAAGTTTTTCTTTATTTTCTGTAAAGTTGAAGGTCAGGTCAAACTGACTGATACCTGACTCATAGTCAAATGGTCGTATTTCCAGATTATTAATCTCAATTTCTTGTATGGTCTGATTCTGCAATACCATCATGACATTAAATACAGGAGAAGTGCTGACATCTCTTTTAATGTTCAGTTTTTTTACCAATAAGTCAAAAGGATACAATTGATGTTCATAAGCATCAAGAGTCGTTTGCTTTACAGACCCTAGAAATGTTTTGAATGATTCATTTCCATCAACATGATCTCTTAAAGCCAGCGTATTGGCATAAAAACCAATCTGATCTTCAAGTGCCTGATAATTTCTGCCAGCAATGGGTACACCGATGATAATGTCTTCCTGGCCTGTATAGTGATAGAGCAGCACTTTTAATGATGCCAACAGCGCACCAAACAAGCTGACTTCATTATCACGACAAAATTGGTTCAGGTCTGATGTTATATCCTGATCAATACCATCACTTAACGTATTTCCATTATAGGTTTGAATCGCAGGGCGCGTGAAGTCTGTTGGTAAATTTAGTACAGGCAGCTCGCCTGACAGTTTATTGAGCCAGTAATCTTGATGTTTCCTGACATTTTTGTCTGAAAGTGCTTTGTTTTGCCATGCCGCATAGTCTTTGTATTGAATTTTTAAGGGAGGCAAATCGATTGTTTTATTATCGACAATGGATTGATATACATACAATACTTCATTTTCAAATAAGCCCAGTGACCAGCCATCACAAATAATATGGTGTATATTCAAAAGAATAACACAGCATTCATCAGAAAGCCATAAAAGTCTTATTCTTAATAATGGTCCATTTGTGAGATCAAATGGGCGTATAGATTCCATTTTTGCAATATCTTCAGCAATAATCATCTTTTTCTGTTCAGTTTTCAGGTCTGTTTCTATAAATTCAAAATTTTCAAATTTATGAATTCTTTGTAATGGTTCTCCATTGATTTCAACAAAAGTTGTACGAAGGGATTCATGGCGATTCACTGTAATGCGTAATGCGCGTTTGAATGCCTTACTATCTAAATTTCCTTTAAATATAAATCCCATTGATAGATTATAAGCAGTAAAATGTTCTTCTGTTTTATCCAGAATCCACAATCGTTTTTGGGAATGGCTGACGTCATAATAAGGCTTTTCAGGTAAGATTTCGATTTCATTGAGTTTGCTGGTCTCCTGCTGCGTTATGACATCACTTAATGATCTGATATTTGGATTTTCAGAAAACGTGCGAATGCTGATCTCTACATGAAATTCTTTATGAATTCTTGATATAATCTGCATTGCTGTCAGACTATGCCCGCCTGATTCAAAAAAATTATCATCAATTCCAGGAGAGGTAATCTTTAAGACTTCCTTCCATATAGAAACTAATCTTTCCTGCTGTTTGTTTTGCGGTGGAATATATTTTGTGAATATATTCCTGTTTTGATTTCGTGTTTGATTTTTTAATGCGTCATTTATCTGATCTCTTTTTTGCAGATAGAACTGCCTGTCATCCTGAGAAAGAAGATCTATGCTGTATATACTCATTTCATTATCTTTTATTACAGCTTGAGTGATTGTTTTCAAATGAGACGCGATATTTTCTATGATAAGCGGGTCATATACTGTCTGGTTATATGTCAGGCTGAATTTTATCTTGTTTTTTTCAGGCGCGATAATGATGGTAAGATCAAAGTGTGTATGATCAAATACATCAAAGCTGTCAATAATAAAAGGATTGTTTTGATCTTTCCCTGACATTTCAGGATCAGGGTAGTTTTCAAATACAAGCACATGATCAAAGAGATTTTGTTTCAGATCGGTTTGATTGAGTATATCTGCAAGTGAATAATAATGATAATTGCTGCTTTCTGCGGCTTCATTGTGTACTATTTTCAATAATTCTTTAAACTGCTGTGTGGCATCCATTTTAATACGAACAGGTATCGCATTGATAAAGAGTCCGACCATCTGTTCAATGCCATTGATTTCAGCAGGACGTCCTGAAACAGTTGCGCCAAAAACAACATCATTTATGGCATTATATTTATTCAATAAAATTGCCCAGACTGTCTGAATAACCGCATTAATTGTCACGTGATTTTTTGAAGCTGTTTCCTCTAAGGCCAAAGTTATAGATTCATTAAGTTCGAACTCATAGTTTTTGTCGATAAAATCTTTGCGTTGTTCTGTCGTTATACGCGGAATTGTTGTCAGTTTCTGATAGTCAATCAAATAGTTTTTCCAATAATCTTTTGCCGCTTTTGAATCCTGTTTTTTCAGCCACCGAATATAATTGCTAAATGGGACTGCCGGGGATAATTCAATTTTTGTTCCTTGTATCAGGCTTTTGTAAATATGAATCATTTCTTCGTAAAGAATTCCACAGCTCCATCCATCCAATAAAATATGATGCAATGTCCAGGTGGTATAAAATGAGGTATCATTCAGTTTAAAAACAGCAAGCCGCATTAAGACATCTTTGCTTAAATCAAAAGGATTCAGCTTGTCTTTATCCTGGTAGTTTTGACAGTGAAAATCTTGTTCGTCTTTTGATAAGGCAGCAATATCTTCAAACATAAAATCAATTTTTCTTTTTTTTAAAACAATTTGTAGAGGCTGCGGCACATTTTTATAAACAAATATGGTCCTTAAAATATCATGTCGCTTCATAAGTTCATTCCAGGTTTCTTCAAAAACAGGAATATCGAGTTCTCCAGAAATATGAAAGTTAAATTGCTCAAAATAACTCAAAGATTCTGGATCATATAGCGATTGAAACAGGATTCCTTCCTGCATGGGAGTCAGTGCATAAATATTTTTTATATTCTTTTTTGCAAACATTTGGCCCTCAATTTATTTTGTTACCTCTCACTTAAGCCGCGAAATCATCAAGAAATTCATCCAGCCCTTCAATATCAAATCCATCAAAATCAATATCATGCGGAGTTATTTCCGTGTCATCTATACTGATACAATGACTGATAATTCCAATTAACGCCTGTAAATAATTATCGCATATGTTTTGAATTGTTTCATGTTTATATACGCTTTGATTATAAGAAACAGATAGTTGTAACTGCTGTGCTGCAATTTCACCATTTATTTCGATATGATGAATTACTTCTGTATCTAAACTCAACGGGTTACCCGATGATTCTCTGGCTATTTGAAACAGACGCGCATCATTATTGGTGTCAAATTCTCCTAAATAGTTAAAGCTTATTTCAGGCGTTAAGCGAAATGCAATATCCTGTTTATATTCAGATGAAGTTATATACTTTAATATGCCATAGCCAATTCCTTTATTTGGAATTTTTCTAAGGGTTTCTTTTGTGTGTTTTATTTGATAACCAATATTATCTGAATCTTTTGTTTCCAGTATTACCGGATACATACTCGTAAACCAGCCCACAGTCCGACTGATATCAAGACCTAAAATATCTTCTCTTCCATGACCTTCTAAACTGATTAAAGTTTTGTTTTCACCATGCCAGGATTTCATGCAGCATGCCAGAGCAGTTAATAAAATATCATTTATCTCTGTTTTATATGCCTGATTTACCTTTGTAAGCAATGCCGCTGTGTCTTCTTTGGGAAGGTTGAAACGTATTGTTTGACAGTTTTTGAAATCACTTTTTTCAATTTTATAATCTTTTGGAAGTGATTGAATATCAGCAGCTTCAATCGCACGCCAATAGGCTTTTTCTTGGAGAAATTCATTGCTGTTACTATAAGCTCTCATTTGTTCTGACCAGTTTTTAAAGGAACAACTTTTTGAGGGTAAGTGCAATGGTTTTCCACTTAAATATTGGTGATAGGCGATTGTCAGATCATTATATAGAATTCGCCATGAAATACCATCAATAATAAGGTGATGAATGATTATTAACAGCCGGTCTTCATCACTGAGCTTAAATAATGCAACCTTCATCAGCGGTCCGGTTTCCAGGTTGATATCTGCCTGAAAATTATCAGCCGCCAGGGTCATTTCATCTATAACATTTTGAGAAGACATTAAATCTATCGTTTGAAAATCCAACGGATAATCAAGATCGCAATTTTCTTGTAAAATTTCATTTTGTTTAAAGATATATTTCATTCTGAAAACATCATGATGTTCCTGAATTTTTTCAAAAACTGCTTTTATCGCGTCTTCTTTAAGTCTTTGCCTGGAGATCAGCATCACAGATTGATTAAAATGATGTCTGGCAATGATATGGTTTTCAAAAAACCATGACTGAATCGGAGTTAATGGTACAAAGCCTGTTATTACGTTTTGGTTATCGCTCACGTTAGAATCAATTGAAATATACCCTGCCAATTCTCTTATTGTGGGATATAAAAACAGATTCCGAATTTCTAATTTCATATTTTTTTGTTTCAGGTGAGAAATTATTTGAATGGCCTTAATAGAATCCCCTCCCAGCGCAAAAAAATTATCGTTTATTCCAATGGGTTTTCTACTTAATACAGACTCCCAGCTTTGGACAAGCTGGCATTCCATTTCATTCTGGGGTGCTTCATACGCAACACCGATATCCATTCCAACAGCATCAGGATCAGGCAGTGCATTTTTATCGACTTTACCATTCATATTTAAGGGAAGGCTTTTGATCTGGATAAAATAAGCCGGAATCATATATTCGGGCAAATCATGCGCCAGGAAATCTCTTATTGTTGAAATATTTAATTTTTCTTTTCCGACGATATAGGCGATTAACTCCTTATTTCCATTGTTTGTTTCACGTGATGCAGTAAAGGCTTGCACAATAGAAGGGTGTTTTAACAGAATATTTTCTATCTCTCCTGTTTCAACACGAAAGCCTCTTATTTTGATCTGTTCGTCTTTTCTTCCCAGAAAATCAATGTTGCCATCAGGAAGCCATTTTGCCATATCTCCTGTTCGATATATTTTTTTTCCATTCATAAAAGGACTGTCAATGAATTTTTCTGATGTTAACGATTTTCTATTCAAATAACTTCTGGCAATACCATCCCCACCAACATAAAGTTCTCCAACAATGCCAACAGGGACAGGGTTTAAATCATTATCCAGTATATAAGCATCGCTGTTACTGATGGGAGCACCGATCGGAATGGAAATCCAATTGTCCTCAATCGTATCTACAATATAATATGTTGAAAAAGTTGTATTTTCTGTCGGACCATAGACATGGACAATAGAATCTTTATGTTTTCGACAGGTTAATGCTTTTTTGACGTGCTTTAAGGAGGCATCCTGCCCCCCAAAATAGATTTTATCAAAACAGGCGATTACTTCTGGATCGGTATCAATTATTTTGTTGAACAAAGCGGTTGTGATAAATGTCATATTGATATTATTTTTGGAAATAAATGAACATAATCCATCTATTGAATACAGTAGATCAGGCGTAATCATATATAGCGTTGCACCATTTAAAAGTGCGCCAAAAATATCATAGGTTGATCCATCAAAGGCGTAGTTTGAAAGTTGCAGGATATTGTCGCTTGTTTTTATTGATGTATAATTCGTATTTTTTACCAGCCTGACCACACTTCTATGTTCAACAAGAACCCCTTTGGGTTTACCTGTTGAGCCTGAAGTATACATCACATACGCTAAATCCGAAGATTTATTCATATGTTCTAAATTAATATTTGATTCAGATGAATAATGAAAAAAATCATCCAGAATTATTGAATCATGATTGTTTAACAAATGTGTGTATTTTTTTTGAGTCAGCACAACAGAAACACTTGTGTCATTTAGCATGTGTTGAATTCTTTTTTCTGGAGTATCGGGTTCAATGGGCAAATAAGCACCGCTGCTTTTTAAAATGGCAAGTATTGTAATAATCATTTTTTCCGAACGTTCTAAAATGATACCTACAAAAACATCCGGATGAATTTTGTAATGAATTTTTAGATAGAGAGCAAGCTGATTGGCTTGTTCGTTTAATTCTTTGTAAGTCAGTTTTTTACCATTATAAAAGACGGCTGTTGAATCAGGTGTTTTTTCTACCTGTTCTTCAAATATTTCAACAATGGTTTTATGGTCTGGATAGCTGCTTTTGTTATCATTAAATGTTTTGATAATTTGATATTTTTCTTCATTGCTGATAATCTCAATATCTTTTAGCGGTTTATGAATATCTTTGAAATGATCAATAATATTTTGGAAATGATTGGTGAGATTCTGTATAATAATATCACCAAACATATCGATATTGTAATTTATTGTTAGCTGAATTTGTTTAGATTCAGAGAATCTGTTAATATTGATGATTAAGTCATATTTATCGGATGGTTCATGCGCAATATGAATTTCGTTAAATTGAATAAAAAAATTGGTATGAAGATGATGATTCGTATTCTGCTGAAAAACAATATCCATTGGAAAATTTTGATATTTATAGCTTTGAGATACTGTATCATTAATTTGGATGATAAAATCTTTAATGTTCGTATCCGGTTTAATTTTTTCAATTAATGAAACTTCTGACGCGTAAATTTTATCACGTTGGCCTTTTAAAAGGGGCGTATCGATAATGATTTCATTAGTATTACTATATTTAGAAAGTAAGATATAACAGCCTGAAAGGAGTATGATAAAGACTTCGAGCGCACTGTCGCTGGTGATTTTTGAGATGATCTCTTGCTGTTCATTTTTTAAGTTAAATTGGATCAATTCCATTCGTTTTTCAGAAAGAGGTAAAAAAGTATTTGTCGCACTTTTCAGATGAAAAGGTGAAGTGATCATGGATCTTTTTTCAGTCCAAAATTGTTTATAAGGTGAAAATTCTTTGCCTGTGAATTTTATATTACTGTTGTTCATTCGTTGGTTCCTTGTATGTTTTAAATCCTGCCATTACAATTTCGCAGGAACTTGTGCAGAATAAGTTTATCAATTGGAAAAGCCATACCAAATCATTCCCCTCATGTGAATAAATTTCATTCAATTCAAGAGAAAATATCATCCAGATCATCCAATTCCAATCCCTTGTAAGTAAGATCTGCGGGTGTTAATTCCGTTGATTGATGCGCCTGACAATGATTGATAAGTTCTAACAATCCTTTTTCAAAATTTAACAGTAATTTTTCTATGGTTTCAGATTTGTAATGCTTCTTATTATATGAAATGATCAGTTGAAAACGATCTCTGATAACCATGCCCTCAATTTCAAGGACATAACATCTTTTCAATTCAGGACTGACGCAGTTTTTATCCGGCACTTCAAGAATTTCATATTGATCATTGTGCATATTCCAGTTTAACTGTCCTAAATAATTAAATATGATTTCAGGATTCATGTTCAGAGATCGTTTTCCTTCAGTTGTTAAATACTTAAGAATGCCATATCCGATTCCTTTATCAGGCACCTTTCTCAGTGTTTCTTTAATAAACTTAATTTGTTTTCCAATATCGTTTGAATCGGGAAGTTCAAGCAGAACCGGATATTCACTTGTGAACCAGCCTGCTGTTCGGGTAATATTAATATCACCCAATAAATCCACCCTTCCATGACTTTCCAGCATGAGAGGAATTTTTTCCATTCCATTCAGGTTTTTAATGCCTTTCGCAAGTGCTGTTATTAATATATCTTGAATATCAGTGCGATAGGCATGATTGACTTCTTTCAGCAATCGATTGGTGTATTCCTGAGATAATTTGAAACTTTCTGTTTTCAAATCTTTGTACAAATTATCTTTTGTATCGTAATCCTTTGGCAAGGTCTGCAAGGCAATGTTGCTTAAGGATTCCCAATATGATTTTTCCTTTCGTAGTTTTTCACTATTGGCGTATGCGTGAATCTTTTCTGACCAGAGTTTAAAAGAATTTGTTTTTTCCGGCAATGTAATCGTTTTTCCTGATAAAATCTGTTCGTAGCAAGAGATCAAATCATCAACCAATATTTGCCATGAAATGGCATCAATTACAAGATGATGGATAACAAGTAATAATCGATCTTCCCCTTTTAATTTAAATAAAACAGCTTTCAATAATGGGCCTTTTTCAAGGTCAATACTTGTCTGGGTTTTTTCAGCATGTTTTGTATATTCGTAATCAGGATTATCAACATTTCTGAGATCAACCATATTCAAACTTAAAGGATATTCCAGGTCACAATTCGTTTGAATGATCTGATGATGTGTTATTTTATATTTCATGCGTAATACATCATGATGCGTCTGTATTTTTTTCAAAGCAATTCTGATAGCATCTTCGTGTAAACCTTTTCTGGCATGAATGACAACAGCCTGATTAAAATGATTAATCCATTGACGATTCAACTGTGTTTTAAAGAACCAGACTTGAATGGCAGTCAGGGGAACAATGCCAGTAATCGTACTTTGATCGACATAATGAATAACTTCAGTTACATGCTCTGCTAATTCAGAAATAACCGGATACTGAAAAATATCGCGAACCTGTAATTTTAAGTTTTCCAGGTTCAAAAATGCGGCAACCTGGATTGCCTTAATGGAATCACCGCCAAGATCAAAATAATTATCATTTATCCCAATTTTTTTTCTGCCCAGTGCCTTTTTCCAGGCACTTACCAGTTTTTCTTCAATTGTATTGCGCGGTTTCATAAAGTCGGCGTTTGTTGTTACATCATCTTTATCAGGAAGTGGCAGTGCTTTTTTATCAATTTTACCATTCGGTGTAAGGGGTAATTCATTGAGGCGGACAAAAAATGATGGAATCATATAATCAGGAAGCACAGAAGTTAAATGCCTTCTTAATAAAGTGATTTCCAGTTGCTCGCGCGTCATGATATAAGCAGTTAATTCTGTTATGTCTTCGGAATTTTTTCTTGCAACAATAACAGTTTCTTTTACAGAAGGATATTCTCTAATCTGTTTTTCAATTTCTCCCAATTCAACACGAAAGCCTCTGATTTTGACTTGATCGTCCATTCGTCCCAGAAATTCGATATTTCCATCAGGGAGCCATCGGCCAAGATCTCCTGTACAGTACATTTTTTCGTTGGGCAAAAATGGATTTTTAATAAATTTTTCTTCTGTCAGTTCTGATCGGTTAAGATAACCCCGCGCAAGACCTTTACCAGATATGCAAATTTCACCAATAATTCCAATGGGACACAGATGTTTATCAGGATCAAGAATGTAGATAAAATTATTGGAAATGGGTTTTCCAATCAGGATGTGATGATTGTCTGGTAAGAATTCAAAAACAGTAGCGCATACGCTGTTTTCAGTTGGGCCATATTCATTATAGAGTTTCACATTTTTAAGATTTTCAAAGTGCAGCGATACCAGATCACTTCCAATATTTTCACCAGCCACTGTGACAAAACGCAAATTTTGTAATTTTTCAGAAATGTTATTCAGGAATGTCTTATAAAAAGCAGGTGTTGCAAGAAAATGGGTAATATTTTTGTATGCAACCAAATTTCCAATATATTCCAAATCAAGCTTTTTTTCCTGTGGAATTAATACCAATGATGATCCACTGATCAATGGCGTAAAAATATCTTCAACAGAACTGTCAAATGCATAAGATGGGAGTTGCAGTATCCGATCATTTGTTCCAAATGAATAATAGCGTGATCGCCAAATGATTGTGTTAATAATAGACTGATGCGCAATGATGACTCCCTTTGGAGTGCCTGTTGAACCTGAAGTATAGATCACATATGCAGCATTATCAGGATCTGCATTCCTGGATGGATTTTGATCATCAGAATGCTGAATAGTATTAATGTCAATAAAAGTTAACCCTGCTGTTTGATTCAATATATTTTCTGTCAAGACCAGCTTACAATGACTATCCTGAAAAATATAAGAAATTCTGTCGAGAGGATACGCTGTATCCACAGGGACATAAGCACCGCCCGCTTTCATAATTCCCAGTATTCCGATGATCATATTCAAAGAAGGGTTAAGCAAAAGCCCCACGCGATCATCAGGCATGATATGATATTTTTCTTTTAAAAAATGTGCGACCTTGTTTGCCTGTTTATTCAAGTGACTGTAAGTCAGCTGACTATCCTGAAAAACGACAGCTGTAAGTTCAGGGCTTGACATTACCTGGGATTCAAACAAATCTATCAGCGTTTTATCCATTGGATAATCAACTGCTGTATTATTAAATTCAAATAGAATTTGTTGTTGTTCTTTTGTAGAAATAATACTTAATTCAGAAATCGGCTGATTCGGATGTGCAATAATTTCATTGACAAGATTTAGAAAATTTTCACTCCATCTTATTATGGTTTCATGTTTAAAAAGACCGCTACAATATTCAAAGTTCAATCTGGCCTCATTGTTTTGCTCAATAATTTCAAGAACCAAATCAAATGCAGCCGCATCATTTTTGTAGTTGTAAGGGATAAAAGATAAATCCTTTAATTCAAATAATCGTTCATCCGCACTTTCATAAACAAGCAGCGTTTCTATGAGTGCATTTCGGCTCATATCTTTTTCAGGGTCCAGGTTCTTTACAATGAGGTCAAATGGAAAATCCCGATGTTCATAGTCCTTGAGTGCATTTTGTTTGACATGATTGATATATTCATTAAATGATAATTCTCTTGTGGGGAAATTTTGTGATGGCAGGGTATTAACAAACATGCCCACAACATGACCAAAACCATCAGGCGGTCTGCTGTCAACAGGTATGCCTACGATAATATTTTCCTGTCCAGTCAGTTTGTGAAGAAAAATAGTGTACGCTGCTAAAAAAATCATCGTGATGGTCGAACTTGAATTCCGAGCCAGGGTTTTTAATTGTTTCATTTTTTCGTTTGACAGTGAAAAAAAGTGAATGCCCCCTTTTGATGAACGTTGTGCCGGCCTTTGAAAATCAGTGGGTAAATTTAACAATGGAATTTCTTCAGAAAATTTTTCCTTCCAGTATACGTCATCCTGTTTCATTTTTTCTGTTTCAAGCTGAGTCTGTTCCCAGAAAACATAATCAATATATTGACTGTTTAATGGAGCCAGACTTTTGCCTTCATACAGACAACAAAAATCTTTTACAATAATATTCCACGAAAGGCCATCAATGATCATATGGTGGGTAATGGCGAGCATTAAATAGCGATTAACTGACAGCTTTATGAGGACAACTTTAAAAACAGGAGCGTTTGATAAATCCAGAGGTTTACAAAATTTTTTTATCATATTATTGATATCGTCCTCGGCACCCTCTCGATAATCCACCTGGAAATCAACATGATCATGAATGATTTGAATCAGTTTTCCATCTTTCAAGTCAAAGCTTGTGCGAAGGATTTCATGCCTTTTGACAATTTCAATAAAGCAGTCTTCAAATTTCTGAACGTCCAATTTCCCTTCAAAAATAGCGGCTTGTGCAATCTGGTAGGCATCCTGATCGCCGTCAATTTCACTCAGCACAAATAAACGTTGTTGGGCTTTTGACATGGGATAATGTCTTGAATGTTTGACAGGGGGGATTGGCTGGTCTTTCAATGCTTCCAGCAAAAACCCACCGGCTCGCATTTCCCATAAACTTTCTTTAACAAGCGTTATCATTAATTCAATATCTTCATCTGTATGGGCCGTCGAAAAAAAGCAGATTCGCCGCTCCCAGGTATATACGCCTTTTTCAAGAAGCAGATAAAACAGCAGTTCCATTTCAATAGGAAGCAATGCAAGACTATATTTTCCAAAAGATTCAAACCGAAAGACAGAACCAAAGTATTCAATTTTAATGGCAATATTTTCATTTTTAAAAAAATCGTTCAGTGTATTGGCAAAATAGGCTGTTTTTATGTTTACCTTTTCCTGAAGTTCTGCACCATTTTCTTTCATATGCAAAAGTGCTGCTTTTGCAGCTGCCATTACAAGTGGATGCTTGCAAAACGTTCCTGCAAAAACAGTTGGTTTCACAAGGGGATAAGAGTGATCACCAAACTGCCACATGCCGCCATCCAAAGCATCAAGAAAACGCGCTTTTCCGGCAACAATGCCAATGGGCATTCCGCCACTGACAATTTTTCCATAAGTGACAATATCGGCCTGAATATTAAACCATGCCTGGCAGCCGCCCGGATGAATTCGAAAGCCGGTAAGTACTTCATCAAAAATTAGAGCGGTTTGCGTTTGTTGTGTTATTTGTCTTAAATGAGTTAAGAATTCCCTTGGTTGGAATCCAGGTCGTCTGCTTTGAACCGGTTCTACTAAAACAGCAGCCAGTTTATGGGATTCAGCCAGTTTTTGGATTGCATTTAATGACGCATCTGTTCCATAATCAAGAACAATGACATCTTTGACCATTGCGGGCGGATTTCCCGGTGCGGTGGGATACGTCAGGCCCTTTTCATCAGTATCTGCCATTACCGCATCCGATGTACCATGATAAGAACCCGAAAATAAAACAATCTTTCGTTTGCCTGTCACTTTTCTGGCGATGCGAAGTGCCACCATTACAGCCTCGGAACCGGTATTGCAGAACGTTACCCGCTCCACACCGGTCAGTTCGGCAATAAGACTGGCCACTTCTCCTGCTGAATCATCTTGTGGGCCCAGTTCAAAACCTTTTTCCATTTGATTTGAAATGGCTTGCGTAATAAATAAGGGTTTGTTACCCAAAAAACTGACACCATATCCCATTGCCATATCGATATATTCATTGCCATCAATATCCCATATTCTGGCAGCTTCTGATCGATCATGAACAACAGGGTAAATGATTTCTTTCAAAGACATTCTGAAATTCAGAGAATTAATCCAATCGCATAAAACAGGTCGATATTTTTCGGCATATTGTTTTGATTTCTGATGGTTTTGATTATATCGTTGAATGACTTCCTGAATAAAGAGCTTTTGTCTGGGGGTGAAATGATCTGGTTCAATTTTCATGGATCTGAAGTTACCCTGCTTTTTCTCAAGGGTTTCATTATCCATTTCTTGAAAATCCTGAGACAGTTTGGCGCAAGGTTCTAATCTCCCAGATGTTGTTTTTACTTTGTGCGCGTTTAAAAATTCAAGCTGCTTTGCCATCAGATTAAGTTGCTGAGATACAATCTTCTCATAGCTTGAAATCTTTTCTGTTTCAGATTCCAAATCGTTCGTTTTTAAAGGAATGGCATCTATTTTCTTATGAAGTTTAGTCGATTTTTGATCTTCTTCATGTGCTTCTGAATGCATCTGATCTTCAATATAATCTGATAGTTCATTGATCGTTTGCGTATGTGTAAAAAAGTTCCTTATATTTATATCAACATCAAAGGTTTGCAGAATAGCACTTTGCAGACGTGAAATCATTAAAGAGTCAAAGCCAAGACTGAGCAGACTTGTATCATATTCATTTTCAGAAAGATCGATTTCCGAAACCTGATGAATGAGTGATAGTAATTTTGAAAGTATTTTTTCACCATGTCTGACATTGGATTTCATTTGATTTTCATCTGAAATTTTACATTCAATTGTCTCATCTGCTTTTAATTTCGGCACAATATCTTGTACGCTTTCTTTGATATCTAAAACATCGTCTTGTTTATAAACCGGTGGCACCCAGTATTTATCTCGCTGAAAAGGATAATTGGGAAGTACAATCTTCTGATACTGTTCAAATTGATTTCCAAAAGCAGACCAATCAATATCAATGCCATGAATATATAATTGACCAAGACTTTGAAGCATAGGTTTCCAGTCATTATAATCTCTGCTACGCCCCGGACGCATATTAAACATGGCATTATTGACCCCCAAAGATTGCAGCCATAAACCTTTATTGCGAGGGATACACTGCATTCCCAGACTGCTCAATGTTGACGTCGTTCCAATTTCCAGAAAAATTTCATAGCCTTGTTTATCAATCGTCAACATTGATTCAAAAAAGCGCACTTCCTGTCTGACATGCCGGACCCAATAATCGGGCGTGCATATTTCTTCACCCGCATGTTGACCACTGACATTGGAAATAATTGGAATTATCGGCTTTGAAAATTGTATTTTAGAAGCAACATCATAAAAAGTATCCTGAATCGGTTCCATCAGCAATGAATGAATGGCATGGGAAATCTGCATCAATCTCACAGGAATATTTTCGTTATTAAAGATTTCAATCATTTCTTCAATGGCTGTTCGTTGTCCTGAAATCAAAATATTTTCCGGTGCATTGACTGCTGCCAGTGATACACGATCTTTATAATTATTAATGATATTAATGACTTTATTCTTGTCTGCGATAACTGTCGCCATTGCGCCATTTTCAGGTAACGAACTGATTAAACGCCCTCGTTCGGCAACGAGTTTCAGGCCATCTTTTAAGCTGAAAACCCCAGCAATACATGCGGCTGCGTACTCTCCGATACTGTGCCCCATCACCACCGAGGGGCGTATCCCCCATGATTCCCATACTTTGCCAAGTGCATATTCAATTGAAAACACCGCCGGTTGGGTGTAAAAAGCTTCATGAATTCGATTGTCAGAATCATCGCTGTGATACAAAAGGTCAATCAGTGATGATTTCAAATAAGGTTCCAGCAATTCACTGCACTGATTTAAAGTATCTTTAAAGACAGGCTGCGTTTCATAGAGATCCCATCCCATTTTCGGATACTGAGATCCCTGACCTGTAAACATAAAAACAATTTTTGGATTAGGACGTTGAGAAGATTTACTTAAATTGTCACTGATCAATTGTTTACTAAGTTCTTGTATGGAACTCCCAATAACATAAGTTCGATGATAAAAATGATTTCTTCCCTCACTGGCAGTTAAACATATATCGCCAACACGAATACCTGAATCAGTTTCTATTGATTGAATATAGTGACTGTAGTTTGAAATGAGTATATCAAGAGCTGAATCTGTTCTGGCTGATAAGGGTAAGATATGTAATTGTTCCTTTGTTTCTATTTGACCAGATGTATTGCTGTCATGAGTTTTCAAATTCGGAGCTTGTTCGATAATGATATGCGCATTTGTCCCACCAAAACCAAAGGCACTGACGCCTGCAATTTTTATTTTTTCTTTCCAGGGTCTCAATTGCATTGGAATTTTAACAGAAATATCATTCCATGCTATTTCAGGATTGGGAACACGAAAATGTAACTGAGGTGGAATTTTTTGATTGTTTATTGCAAGTACAGTTTTAATAATACTTGCAACGCCAGCAGCAGATTCAAGATGTCCAATATTTGCCTTAACTGATCCGACAAACAGGGGATTGTCTGAATTTCTATTTTTTCCATACATATGACCAATCGCATTCATTTCTATAGGATCTCCCAAAGGAGTTCCTGTTCCATGTGCTTCAATGTAGCTGACAGCATCAGATTTAATGCCGGCCTGATTCAGTGCATTATCAATGACTTTTCTTTGCGCCAGACCATTCGGCGCAGTAAAGCCATTACTTTTTCCATCCTGATTTACACTACTGCCTTTAATAATTGCAAGAATGGGATCGCCATTATTTTTTGCATCTGAAAGTCTTTTTAAAACAATAATGCCACAACCTTCACCCCTGGAAAGACCATCAGCAGAGGCATCAAAGGACTTGCATCGGCCATCAGGTGAAAGTGCTTTCATTTTGCAGAATCCAATATGAACTTCGGGCGTAAGTATCAGGTTTACCCCCCCTGCGACAGCCATATTACATTCTTGATTTTTTAAACTTTGACATGCCAGATGTACAGAAACCAGAGAAGATGAACAGGCGGTATCAATTGAAATATTCGGGCCTTCTAAACCATAATAATAAGAAATACGACCACTTGCAGTACTAAAAGACATGCCAGTAACAGAATAAGCATCAATTCTATTAAAATCCATAGAAAACAAATGCGATCTGGCATAATCGGTATTCAGTATACCAATAAAAACGCCGGTATTACTACCTTTTAACGTTGAAGTATTTATTCCTGCATTTTCAAATGCCTGCCAGCTTGTTTCCAGCAGGAGGCGTTGCTGTGGGTCCAGGCTTCGCAGTTCTTTCGGGGAGATCCCGAAAAATCGGGCATCAAAATTTTCAATGCCATCAAGAAACCCACCCATTTTAGTATACATTTTACCGGGTGCTTCAGGGTCAGGATCATAGTAAGCGTTGGCATCCCAGCGATTTGGGGGGACTTCTCTAATGGCATCAATGCGATTTTCTATTAAATTCCAAAAGTTTTCTGGCGTATTGGCATCACCTGGAAATCGACATGCCATTCCAATAATTGCAATGGGCTCGTTTTTTTTTAAAGTATCAATTTCAGAAAGTAATGTCTTTATATGATCAGAAGCCTTTTTCAGTGTTTGTTTGTAGTTTTGTTCAGATTGATTCATGTTTATGGCCATCGTATGGTTTAGGTTGCATTATTTAAGTAAGCGATCATAAATTTTCGGGTAGATAAAAGTAAAATGTTCGTTCGCCTTTCAAAGCTCGCCCGCCTGGAGCTGAAGCTCCAGGCTATTTATGTGTCGTCCCTAAAGGGACTTATAGTGTCTTTTTAATTAAACACTTCAAGTCCCTTTAGGGACGACACAGGAATAGCCTGGAGTTTCAACTCCAGGCGGGAGAACATTTTTAGTTGATTTTATTTTTATCTACCCGAAAATTTATGATCGCTTACTTAATTGATGTCAGAGTGTCTTCAACTGATATTAGAAGAAGTATTGTTTTATCACCCTTTGTACTTTGCTGACTGTTTTTTTAATTCTGAGATAATAATTGTATTATCAGGAACTAAACAAGTGTCTCAGTTTCGACATTGATGTCAATAATAACATCTATATAGTCAGGAAAATCAGGAATATGGGTATAATCATTTTCAAAAACAACGCGCCTGTCAGTTTTTTCAATTTCTGTAAAATTAGAAAACTTGTAAGTCATATACATGGCACGGTTGCGATCAGTGGGGATCAATTCTGCTGTAAGACGAACCTTCCTTTTTTTTGCTTCCTGTCTGATAAAGTCTATCATTGTCGTTCCAACGCCGCGGGACATCACACGACATGACATTATTAATAATTTAATATTCCATATATTTTCATTGCATTCTATGAGCGTTAATCCAATTTTTCCATATGTACCATATTTATCTTCTAAACTTGAAACAAATAAAAGATGTTTATCTGAATGGCACAATTCATTAAGTTCATCGTAAGAATAAGTATAACCCGTTGTATTTAATTGATGGGTTCGAACAGTCAGTTCTTCTGCACGTTTTAGATCTTCCTTTTTTGCCTTTGAAATTGTGAATTTCATGCCCAATGTTGCAAGAAAGTCTTCTTTGGGGCCTTCAAATTTTTCTTCAATTCTATTTCGTTTTATTTCACTTAAATACATCTGACGTCGATTTTTTGAATCGTCTGTAATAAAACGTGGATTCATTTCCGGCATATCCAGTAAATCATCTATTTTTTCTGCATGAATACATAGTACATCTGGCAAAGAAAACGCTACTTCCTCCAACTCAAAGGGTTGATCATCAATAAATGCAATGCTGTCAATTCCAATATTGATACATTCAGCGATTGTTTCTATTGAACTGACTTTGGAGTTCCAATGAATCTGGGGGTAAAGAAAGAATTCTTCCAGACCGAATTCCCTGATTTTCGCCATTGCATGATTATATTCATTTTTACTGGCAATAGATTGAATGATACCCCGTTGATCCAGAGTTTTTATGATATCCAGAATCCGATCATGTAAAGTCACCCATTTATCTTCAAGTAATACACCATGCCATAAGGTATTATCCAGATCCCATACAACACATTTAATTTTTTTTGAATTATCAGCGAATGAATTTTTCATAATTGTTCCTTGTTAGTATGCATAATCCGCTATGATTACCTGTTGGATTTCATTACTTCCTTCAATAATCTCCAGAATTTTTGCGTCCCGCATGTATCTTTCAACAGGATATTTATTGCTGCAACCATTTGCACCATGTATTTGAACAGCATCAATGGCTGCTTTTACTGCTGTCTTTGAAGCAAAATATTTGGCGATTGATGTTTCCATGATTAAATCTGGATCAGCATTATTATTGAGATACCCCGCATGATAACAAAGCATCCTTGCAGCTTTGATATTTGTCACCATATCTGCAATCATTTTCTTAATAAGCTGGTGATCCTTTAAGTAAGTCCCAAATTGTTTTCGTTTTGCAGTATAGTCAAGACAGGCATCCAGGCATGCCTGAGCAATACCAACCCCTCCCCAGGCAATGCAATATCTACCATGATTTAAAGCAGTCATCCCGACATGAGAAAAACCAAATCCGACCCTTCCAACCAGATTTTCTTCTCTGAGTATACATTTATCCAATTGTAATTCTGCTAACATCGCAGATTTAAAACCCATCATGCCATGAATGGGTTGAATTGATAAGCCAGGTTGATCTTTTTCGATTAAAAAGGTAACCGGTTTCCCCTCACATTGTGCAATGATTAAAAAAATATCAGCAATTTGAGCACATGAAATCCATCTTTTTCTGCCACTAAGCGTATACGTACCATTGGAAAAAACAGCCGACGTCCCCACATTTTTGGCATCGCTGCCTATCTCAGGTTCTGTCAGGGCGAAGGCACCGATAGCGTCTCCATTTGCTAATCTGGGAAGCCAGTATTCTTGTTGAAGGGCAGTCCCCCATTTCAGAATGCTTTGACAAACCATTCCATGAACAGTGATTACACTTAATAATGAAGCACTTGCCTTACCGATCTCTTCACACAACAATCCATAACTGATCATATCAAAATCATTCTTACCATGATGAAGCATACCTGCATAGTCAGGCCCTATTACTTTTTTAATGATTTCTATCGGTATCTTTTCATCTCTGTCAAATTGAACCGCATGCGGCACAATTTCTTTTTTTACAAACGCTTCAAAAGATTCTTTTCTTTTGGTTTGACTGGCTGAAAGCTCAATTTTCATTCGATATTCCTTATGTGTTTCTATTGATCATTTTAGATTTTACGTTCAACAAATTCTGTAATTAAATTGATGGTATTAAAATTTTTAATATCAAGATCTTCATTTTCTACTTTGATTTGATATTGCTTTTCAAGATAAAGCACCAATTGCATTGCAAATAATGAGTTTATCAGACGTGACGTAAACAGTTCCATGTCATCTTTTAAATCTGTTTTTTTGATATATTTTGAAAGAAACTTTTTTATTTCTTCCTTAATTTCATCTGTTTTCATTGTTCTGTCACCTTTCTTTAGAATTGTGTATGATAATTATAAAAACCCTGACCATTCTTTCGGCCATGTAAACCGGCATCGACCATTTTTTTCAACAGAGGGCATGGTCTGTATTTGCTGTCATTAAAATGTTCATATAATACTTCAAGAGAATATAATATCGTATCAAGTCCAATTAAATCGGCTGTTTCAAGGGGCCCCATCTTATGTTCAAAGCAAGATTTGAAAATGGCATCCACGTCTTCAGCAGGCGCAACATTTTCTTGAATTAAAAAGATTGCTTCATTGATGGTTAACATCAGAACACGATTGGAAACAAAGCCAGGGGAATCGTTAACAACAATGCATTCTTTACCCATAGTGGACAGGAGTTTTTTCGTTTTTTCAATGGTTTCTTCGGAAGTATGATAACCACGAATGACTTCGGCCATTGTTTTGACAGGTACAGGATTCATAAAATGTATGCCAATAACTCTATCTGCTCTATTTGTTGCTGAAGCAATTCGAGTTATTGGAATAGCGGATGTGTTTGCGGCAAATATGCAGTCTTGATGACAGATGTTATCAATTTTTGAATAAACATCTTTTTTAATGTCCCATTTTTCAACGACATTTTCAATAATATAATTCATATCTTCAAGCAGGTTAATGTTGGTACTAAAAGTAATGCGATCAAGTACTGCTTGCGGATCATCTACTGTCTCCTTTTTTCCAAACATCCCCTGAAATCGAAGGTTATTGACTATTTCCTGCTTTGTTTTATCCAATATATCATCGGATATATCAATTATAATAACAGCATGTTGTGACTGTGCGAGGTTTTGTGCAACACCACTGCCCATAACACCGGCACCGATTACGCCTATATTCATAGTTTTCTCCTAATATTTATAACAAATTAACAAAAATAAATTACTGACACGTATCAATTAATGAAAGTTGTTTTTTTAAAGCTTTAATTCATCAATCAAGAAATGATCCTGATTTCATTCAGATTACTATTCTAAAGTACTCCTGATTAAATTAAGCCCTCTATCTCTTCCAAAAAATCAGCCGCCGCCTGAACTTCCAGCTCTTTTTCCCCTATTTCCTGATCAGGTTTGGATGATGCTTCAAGTTGTAATGCATCTTTTATTAAATACTCTACAACCATTTCCAAAGATGGATAATCAAAAAATATTGATACAGGCAGGGTCATATTAATAGTTTTATTTAAACCATTTCGCAGTTCAACTGCCATTAAGGAATCAAAATCCTGTTCCATTAATGGTTGATGAACACTGATTTCATATCCTGCTACATCATTGGCTAAATCTTTGAGTAATGAAAGCAGAAGATCTCTTTTTCGTTCAGGTAATGCATTCTCTAATTGATAAAGGAATTCATTTTGATTGTTTAATTTGGCCTGCTCTTTTGAATGAACAAAATTTGAAAAGAATCCATATTTTTCAATGGAATACTTGTTGACAAAGGCATTCAAGTCGCAATTCATAATACCCATTTGCGCCATATCAACCAAAAGCACCTGATTCATTGCTTCAAGCCCCATTTCAGGTTGAATGAATTGGAATCCCTGATTAAAGATTTTATGTTTCACTTCACTATCAAAAGCGGCCATTCCTGCATCCCAGGGCCCCCAGTTTATAGTGGTTGCAGGAAGATCGTTGCGTCTTCTATAATATGCCAGCCCATCCATGAATGCATTTGCTGCCGCATAATTTATCTGGCCTTTGTTTCCAGTTAAAGATGCTGCGGATGAAAACATGACAAAAAAATCAAGTGGCATACTCTGGCTGAATTGATGAAGATTCCAGGAACCGGTCACTTTTGCACGTATCACTTTTTTAAATCGATGCCAGTTTTGTTGAATCAGAATGCCATCATCCAGGATGCCTGCGGTATGAATTATTCCTTTTACCGGTGGCATCTCATTTTGAATTTTATTGAAAAGTTTTAACAGTGCCGCTTTGTCTGATACATCAACCTGTTCCTTCAGAATCTGAATACCCTGTTGTTTTAATGCGTAAATTTGATTATCTGTATCAGGTTTTTGAATGTTTCTTCCAATTAAAACAAGATGTTTGCATCCTGATCGGACAAGCCATCCGGCTGTAAGTAAACCCAATGCACCCAAACCGCCAGTAATCAAATATGTTGCATTGGATTTTATTATCATTTCATTTTGACCGGCATCAACTTTATAATGTTTCAGACGCGGTACATAAGAAATTCCATTATTATCTATAAATATCTGGTCATCTTCTGATTGGATTGTTGTTTCATTTAAAAGTGCGTCCATACTGGCGTTTGAAATCGTACCTTCAAGATCAAAACAACCGCCCCATAATTCAGGATGTTCCAATGCAATGACCCGGCCCATGCCCCATAAAACTCTTTGCGAAACATTTTTTGAATCACTTCGTTCGCAGGCCTGGCTGGTTATAATCCATAATTTTGGAATAAATTCCCATTGATAATTAATGATGGATTGCGTCAGGTGAAGTAAACCGCCACAGCTATGCGCCAGATTGTTTTCAATTGTCAGACTGCTGGTATCATCTGATAACTCATCGTCTAATCCCCATAAAAACAGAATATTAAATGATTTATCCAGAGGAATTGTATCAAATAAATACAAAAAATCCTCAGAGGATGGATTCACAAAAAACTCATGGGTGTTTTTCTGATGAAATGCGCTACCTTTAAAAACTTGAATACAATCAATATTTTTGTTTTGTAATTTTTTTGCCAGTTGCGCCCCTGTTCCCTTGTTATCAGAAAAAATAAGGTGAGCAGGAAAATTATTCTCGTCCTGCATTTCTACAGCCTGTTTTTCTTCCCACTCAACAGCATAAAATAAATGGTCAAGATTTCCTTTCATTTTGAATAGTATATTTTTGTCAGTTTCTTTAAGGATAAATTTCTTAATTTCAAACAAAATCGTTCCCTGCTTATTCCAGCCAATAATATCAGATTCTATGAAATCTTTTTCAGTCCTTGATTTTGCGTATGTCTGGATTGTATTTGTAAAGTCGGTGCTATAAAGATGAAAGTTTTTTAGATTTAAAGGAATGAATATTTTCTGGTTACTGACAATTTTATCTAATCTTTGAATAGAAGTAAGCATTGCGGATTGTAATATTGAATCAATCAAACCTGGATGAATGTAATTATGTTGAAAGCCAGATATTTCGGAGAAAACATTTAACTCGCAAACAGCTTCATTCTCTCCACACCATGCCTGATCAATGCACTGAAAGTGTTTTCCAAGTTGATAGCCTGCACTGGCAAATTTTTTATGAAACTCAATACCATTGATATGTTGTTTAAGTCTTGACTTGATTGTATCAGGCGAAAATTTCAGATATTGATCAGATAAAACAGGATCTGTCGTTACGATTCCTTCACAATGAAGGATCCACGCATCATTTGGATTTTCACTACTGACTATTTTAAAAGGCATATTTTTATGCGTCGTGTTTTCCAAAATGACTTGAACATTTCGTCTTTGGCTGTCATTCACAATCAGTGGATGAATAAAATCAACATCTTCAATGCGGCATTGATTTGAATATAAATTCGAATTTACAGCAGATAACACCATTGCAATATGAGCGGCAGCAGGAGATATTTTTTGATCAAAAATAATATGTTCTTTTAGAAACTCAGGTTGATCACCAGTGAAGTGTGAATCAAAAATAATGGTATCTTTTAATACTGGTGAGACAATTTTATTTCCAATCAAAGGATGGTAACTAAAAGACAATTCTGGTCTGGATTCTGTTGAAATTGTTTTTATTTCATATCGTTGTCGCTGAAAAGGATAGTTTGGCAGAATAATCTTGTGTCTTTGACCTGGTTTATCGAATCCCTGTGAGTTTATTTCTTGTGGCGTATTGATGACAATCGATTTATTTTTTAGATGATTTGAGAGATGCTCTTTGATATCATTTTTTGATTTGCCATATACACTGAAACAGCAGTTAAAAGACGTTCTTCCTGTATCAGCGGAATAACATATATCTGCAATATCTTCATTCGATATTTCAAGAAACGCTTCATAACGCGCTGCTAAATCATAAAGGGCCTTTTCAGTGGGTGCGGAAAGTGTAAGGACATGATCTGAATGTTGAACAATTGATTTTGTTCTTTTTATTGATGGTGCTTCTTCAACGATAATATGCGCATTGGTTCCGCTGAATCCAAATGAACTGATTCCTGCTAAACGCGGTGTATTCGTTTTGGGCCAATGAATTTTTTCTGTTGGTATTTTAATGGGGAATTTGTTCCATGAAATATAGGGATTGGGTTCATTGAAATGAATCTGCTTTGGAATATACTGATTATTGAGACATAAAATCGTCTTCATCAGACTGGATATCCCCGCTGCACCCTCCAGATGACCGATATTCGCTTTGACTGAACCAAGAATCAATGGATTATCTTTACTACGCCCAATCGAATAAACTTCGCCAGAAGCATTCACTTCAATTGGATCTCCCAGCGCGGTGCCAGTACCATGCGCCTCAACATAGCTAACTTCATGAGGTAAAATATTGGCATTATTCAAGGCGTCTTGAATTACCTGCTGCTGGGAAATTCCATTTGGTGCAGTAAAACTGCTGCTTGCACCATCGTGATTGACGGCTGTTCCTTTAATAACTGCAAGGATGTTATCACCATCAGATATGGCATGGGATAATTTTTTTAAAACAACAGCACCGCAGCCTTCGCCTCTTGCATAACCATCTGCGGAAGCATCAAACGTTTTACACATACCATCAGGAGAGAGTGCCCCCAACTTTGTAAAATAAACAAATAAATGTGGCGTCAGTAAAAGATTGACACCGGCAACTAAAGCGATTTCCGCTTTGTTATTATTAATCGCCTGACATGCAAGGTCAATTGCCACTAAAGATGAAGAACATGCAGTATCTATGGCCAGACTCGGACCATGCAAATTCATAACATAGGATAATCTGCCAGCGGCACAGCTAAACATCGCCCCAGAACCTGTATATTGATTCATTAAACTAAAATTTTGTTGATCAAACACTGAGGATTGAAAATCAAACGTACAAATACCAACATAAACGCCAACTTGTTTATCTTTTAAATGATTAACAGGTATTCCTGCATTTTCAAAGGCATGCCATGATGTTTCCAATAAAAGACGCTGCTGTGGATCGAGTGTTTCAATTTCTTTGGGTGGTATTTTGAAAAAGCCCGCATCAAAATCAAAAACAGATTCATCGGATATAAAATTTGCCCACCTTGCAACAGGTTCTCCAGAAAAAAGATCTGAATATTGATCAACATTCCATCGTGTAGGCGGTATTTCTTTTCTTCCATTTCTATTATTGATCAACAAATCCCAGAACAAGTCAGGGCTATCTGCCTCCCCTGGAAACCGACAGCTCATTCCCACGACGGCTATTTGATTTTCAAGATCCTGTTTCTGGGATCTGAGTGTTGCGTTATGATGAATTGGCTCCAAATTTCTGGATAAGGATTTTTGTATTTCAGAATCCAGGTAACTGGATAACAATTCCACATTGGAATAGTTAAACAACACTGTGACTGGCATAGATATTTGCAATTCTGATGTTAACGCTTTAATAAGATGGACTGCCATGAGTGATGTCAGACCCATTGCTAAAAATCCGGTTTGTTTATCTGTGGGGATTATCTGACCGCGGGAAACGTCTTTAATGGATTTTGAAATCAGATCTGCTAAAATTTGTTTACGTTCTTGTGATGAAACATTCACTAAAGCCTCTATGGCGACCGGTTTTTCTTCGTCTTTTAAGTTTGTTCGCAGAATTCTGGCTGCATTTTGATCTTCATCATTCATTTTATCCCACTGTATTTCAAATCCTGCATGATCCAGTGCAACCATTGATTCTAATAAAGATTGTTTCTCATTTTCATCACGTTTTAATGTATCAGTAATGAAATAATTAATAATTCTATTTTCTTGAAAGCATTCATGAATGGAAGCAGAAAGCACCGGATGCGGACTTATTTCTATAAAATATCGAAACCCATCATTGATCATGGCATTAATCGCTGGTGCAAATAAGACTTTTTCTCTAATGTGTTTTGTCCAGTAATCCGCAGTAAAATCATTTTCTTTACTCATTGCGCCACGACAGGACGAATAAACAGGCAAGACTGCTGTATGTAATTTTATTGATGCCAGAGATTGTCTACATTCTTCCAAATATGGTTCAATGAAATGACTGTGAAAAGGGATATCTATTTTAAGCATTCGGCAAAAAATATTCTTTTTTTCAAATACTGCAATCAGATCTGTGAGTACATCTTCATCACCGGTTAAAACAGTCGCACCTGGACTATTGACAGCAGCAATACTAATTTTATTTTGATATTGATTTAAATAATATTCCAGCTCTTGAACCGGTAAAGCGATGTACGCCATTTTTCCTTTACCAATTACCTGCTGCATGATCAGGTTATGCTGCCAGACCAGATGAATGGCATCGTTTAAATCTAAAATTCCAGCACAATGTGTTGCCACAAGTTCGCCCCCACTGTGGCCAATAAGCGCGTCCGGTTTTATTCCCCATGTGTGAAGTAAATTAAAAAGGGCCGTTTGAATTGCAAAAATACAGGGTTGAACGATTATTGATTGATGCATACGAGAAATGGATTTTTCTTTTGTAATTTCTTCAGCAATGGACCAGTCTGCATATTGACTGATAATCGCATCACAGGCATCTATATTCTGGCGAAAAACAGCTTCTGTTTGATATAATTCTGCACCCATTGTTTTCCATTGCGAGCCAATTCCTGAAAATACAAAGGCAGTCTTTGCTGAAAATTTCATCCTATTTTCTTTTGATTCCATAAGATATATCTCATTATCACTTTCTTGCTCTGATGAGCGAAAAATAACCATATGCAGGTTCTATCAAAATGTCAGTAAACCCAGCTTCTATTAAAATATATTCAATTTCTTTCGATGTAAATTGTTTCCCTTCTGTAAAAAGCAGCATATTCATGGAATATGCGGCAATTGCCAGAGGAGTGTTTTTTGTTTCATCAAGGAGCATTTCGTGAAGAAATAGTTGCCCACCGGGTTTGAGACTTTTCATGCTTTGACGCGCCAGATAGAGACATGTTTCATTATCCCAGTCATGAAAAATATCTGAAAAAAATACAGCATCACATTCAACAGGCCATGAAGATTTAAACATGTCAGCCGGAAATGTTTGAATCCGTCCTGCAAGCCCATATTCTTTGATGTATCTGTTTGTAATCTCACATACTGGCGGTAAATCCATGACAGTAAAGTTGATTTCAGGATTTTTCATGGCCAGAGCTATACAGAAGCCGCCAGATCCACCGGCAACATCAAGAAATTTATTGATCCCTGTCATATCTAATTGTTGCGAAAGATGCATTGCAGCAGAAAAGGAATGACTATGCATAAATTTTGTCCGCCACGCTGCTTCTTCCGGATCAAGTTTTGCAGATTCCCATTCATTGGCCAGATCAAACCGATTCTTTCGCTTTTTATTTTTTCGTAAAACAAGCAATAAGTCACGATAAAAAGGCAACATCGTTCGTCGTGTATTATGCAAAACCCCTCCCCAGTAATATGGACTGTCAGGTAATAAAAAAGTGAGGGAAACTTTTGTATTGATATATAAATCTTTATTAAGTTCAACAAAACCAAGCCCTGCAAGTACCCCCAGAAGAGCATCAACGCCGCGAGGTTCCAAATTAAGGCCTTGAGATATCTCTTTGATTGTTGATGGTTTTTTATCTAAATAAGGAAAGATACCCAGCTCATCAGCCGCAGCAAGCGCAGGGAGATAATACATGGAACTGTAAACATTCCACATGATTTGATCATTACATGATGGAGGATCTATTTGTTTGATATTTTTTTGATCGGACGCAACATCCCCTGAACGTTCTTTCAGAATATTTAAAATATCAGATTTATTCTGTCTGATTTCGTTAAGTAAGTCAGGGGTAATAATATCCTTTGGGGCACGATAACGAATCTGATCACCTTCAACCCACAATTTGACATTCAGTGTCAATAATCTATTTAAAAGTTCATTTGCATACATCATTTTATCTCTCAACAGGGCGGCATTTAATATTGATTATCGCAGTTGATCGTAAACCTGTAATATCGGAAACTTCAACAATGAAACTATAATTTGAAGAATGAACAGTTACCCTGTCATACACTTTTAACATATTATTTTCAATATAAAAAAGTGATAAATTTTGTTGACTTAAAATTTTGTAATCCAGCGGAGAAGATTCTGGATCCCGTGCAATAATTTTTCCAATATGACAGTTATTGATATCCATAAAAAACGTCTGGCTTTTAATGACTGGCGGTTCATTAATATCTTTTACGTGAATGTTAATGTTTTGATACGCAGTCAGCCCGGAACTGTCGTATGCCATAACACCAAGGGTATAAGCTGGAACAGATTCATAATCAATGGCCTGTAACGAGATTAATTGTCCATTTTCAGGATTCATGTCAAAAACACCATCTGCATTACCACTTATAATAGAATATGAAATGGGATCTTTTTCCGGGTCAGTTGCGTTTAACTCGGGAATAACAATAGATGATAATGGAATGTTTTCATTTATATAAAAGGTTTCTTTATGAAAATCAGGTGCTTCATTGATATCTTTAACAAAAATATTAACTCTGCCAATATATGTTTTAAGTGAATCATCAATAATCTCAACCCTTAAATGATAGCCATTTTGAAGCTCATGATCCAGTTGTTTTTTATTCGCAACATAAATCTCTCCTGTTTGTGCATTTATGGAAAAGGTTTGCCTGTCGTTGCCGCTGATAATATCATATTTACAAACAGCATCTGATTTATTATCCAGTTTTACAATTCCCACCAACGTATTTTTTTCAGAATTTTCAGCAACAGAAAAAGTCCATTCATTTGTTATCTGCTCTTTTTTATTCAAGTCCTTTTGACGGGTCGTATATATTGTTGTACTGATATCACTAAAAACAACTGCGACGCCAAGTAAACAAAACAGAATTGGTAGGAAAATCTTATCAAAAATAAAAAACCTGCGTGAAAGACTGACATAACATAGCGCAATGGAAAAGCCTGTAGATATTAATAAATAAGTAAATAGAATACCAAAGAGGTAATCAAATTTAGTAACATAACCAAAATGCAATGCGGGCTCAACCATTAAGTAATAGTGAAAAGCAGCAGAAAAGACCAGCATATTGAATGCAGATCTAATGCCTGGACGATTAAACGGTACAAACGTGATCAAATATGATATGACAAACAACAAGAGAATCGGAGCAATGGTTTTTAATATAAAAGTATGTCCTCTTTTTTTTATATACCAGTTCATATTAAATTGTGAATAATCAATAAATTTTGTGGCAGATAGATAAAACCGGTGTAAATCCTGGAAATAATGTGTTTTATATATTTTCCATTTTGGATTTTCAATTGACTTGTGGCGTTTTTCTGTCTGGCGGTATTCTATTTTGTCACCCACAAATATCAAGCTGGATTTCAGGCGGCTTTCATGATGAAATTTTACGTTGATCATATGGGTATCAAAAGGGAAGTCTTTAAACATAAAACTCTTTTTAAACTGTCCCTTTACATGATACATGCGGAATGAAACATTACCTTCTGTTTCTTCAATAATTGGCATGCCCAATTCAATGGGATTCACAGCATCTTTAAATACAATATCTTTTTCATTAAAGTCTGCTTTAGATCTGAACCATATAAGAAACTCCAGATCATATGTGCTGTCAAGAAAATTAATGTTCACAATTTTGGTTAATTTTATTCCTGTATAAACAATATTTGCCTGCTTGATAATAATATTTTTTAAGGGAATAAAAGTCGCATATAATGCACTTAAAAATGAAATATTTGAAGTATCAAGATTTTCAATGGACTGATACTGATGATAATATGGAAGAAAATATCCTTTTTTGTAATACCCAACGCCCAGAGATTTTACAACAGTGCCTTGTCGATCAAAGAAAATTGACCCTGAAACACCTTTCACTGCTTTGTCGTTATTATACATGCCCGACAGTTCATCCCGGATAGCATGTCTGCTTTTCCTGATTGTTTCATCTGTTGAATTGGACCTTTTTATGGCCTCAAGAGCGGTTAAAGCAGCATCATAATAGGTTGCAGCAACCCAGCTTGGTTCTTTGTTATATTTTTCCAGATAAGATTTGATAAAATTAATTGTCTTTAATGAGCCTGTTTCCTGACTGAATGGGTTGATCGCAAATATATTATCAGAGTAGAAGCCTGGAATCGCACTTTCTTGAGGAAATTGCCTCATCAGGTTAAGAAAAGAGGATGTTGAAAAGGAATCTGTTCCGAAGATTGAAAATTTACAGCCCGGATATTTCAGATGGGATATCAATTTAACAGCTTCCGGCGAATGGGTTGCCATCACAATGGTTTCATTATTCGGGAGATTCCATAACTCTCTGGCAAATGAAGCAATATTCAAATTTTCTGCATTTATCCCCCATAAATGATTAATTTTAAGGCCAATATGGCGGGCTGTTTCTGTCAGCGAATCATTAAGTGTTTTCCCATAATTGTCTTTGTCATATATGATGCTGATCGCATCTTTTTTTAAAATTTTGTTAATGTAATACGCAATAAAAGATCCCTGAAAATGATTATCAGGAATTACGCTAAAATACCATTTATTATCAACAGTGACGTTATTGGATGTTGCTGAACCAGTAATGGCTGGAATACCATTTTTTTCATAAATTCTTCCGGCAGATAAAGAACAACTGCTCAAAAAATGACCGATTACAATTCTGATTGTGTTGTCATTTGAAATCTGATTTGCAATATTAATGGCATCCGTAGAGTTTCCAAAATCGTCAAATACTTTTAGAACGACTTTTCTGCCGTCTATCCCCCCTGTTTTATTTACTTCTTCCAGTAACAGCTTAATCCCATTCATCATGGAGATGCCATCATCTTTTCGTTCTCCGCTCATGGTCACTGCAGCAATGACAATATTTTTTTTTATGTAGACATGATAAGCAAAATAAGAAAAAGAAATCAATAGAACACCTATCAATATTATGCAAAATATTATTTTTTTTTTCTTTCTCATAGAATTTCCTGTTTACAATTCATAGGAATTAATAACTCAGTTTTCATCTCCCAGGGACCAATGACGAATATGCTGTCCGCCGATTGACATATAGTACCAGTTTTTAACTCTGGGATTGACTAAAAAAAGTCCTTTCTCATAAAAAAGGGGGGAAACGATGCATTCTTCCTGGCAAATAATTTCCTCTGCACGTTTAAACAATTTTTTTCTTATATTGTGATCTTGTTCTCTTGAAGCGGATTGAATTATATTTGCATATTCAATATTTTCCCATCCGATACTATTATTTTGTATAAAGGGATGAAAAAGGTCATTAAGCCAATTGTTGGGATCAGGATAATCAGCAGAAAAACCCAGTCGAATCATGTGCCAGTTTTTTGATCCTGGATTTGTTAAAACAGACAAATAATCTTTCCATGAAAACATTTTTACAATGATACGTATATTTGCATAATACAAAAGACTGTCCCTGACAGCCATAGCGATTGCACTATTTGTATCTGATTTATTTGTTATCAGATGAATACCAGGTAAACCCTTACCACCAGGATAACCGGCCTCTGCCAACCATTTTTTTGCATTTACAGGAGAGAAATCAATACCAATTCTACTTAAAAAGTCCTTTTCTTTTGGCGATTGGGGTACAGACACTGTTTTTCCTATTTCAAAACTTCCTTTTACGATCATTTTTTTTATCAATACCCTGTCAATTGCAGCAACAATCGCCTTTCGAATGCGGACATCATCTAAGGGCGGATTTTTCGTATTAAACAAAAAAGAATTAAAAAGGAACATTGGGGCTTCTTTGTATTGGTTATTTAATGCGGGGTTGGATTGAATATCTGCAAGTCTGGAAATGGGTAAATTTAAAAAACGACTGCCCATCATGTCAATTTTATTTGTCTGATAAAGTAACAGGCCCAATGAGCTATCAGTGATAATATTATATCTAACCTCAGGAATAGACACCTTTTCGCTTGCATAATAATCTGGATTTTTTCGAAGTATTATCACTCTTCCTTTATTCCAGGCGACAATTTTGTATGATCCATTGCTTACAATTTTATCAACATCCGTCCACTGCTCTCCAAATTTTTCAATAATATGTCCGGGAAGGGGTCTAAAAATTGGCAGTCCGGCAAGTCCTGGAAAATAGGGTGCCTGATGTTCCAGGGTAAATTGGATTTTGTAATTATCAATAACCTTAACTCCAATCGCATTATTGTCCTCTAATTCACGACGATAAACTTTCTTCGCATTCTTTAAAATATGTAAATATGATACATTCGGAGCGTTTGTTTTTGGATCATTATTTCTTTTGATGGCCCATTCAATATCATATGCGGTTACTTTTTTACCATCTGTCCATACAACATCGTCCCGCAATACAAACGTATAGTGAATACCATCCGCACTGACAATCCATTTTTTTGCCAGTTCGGGGAGTGGTTTATAATTATTTTTTGAAAAATCAGTCAGCCCCAGAAAAAGTTGTTCGGTAATCTCAATTGAATTTTGTTCCATTAAAAGGCCAGGATCTATGGTTGAAAAAGATTGTTTCATAGGTAACCGCAAGGTGATATCCGCCACAACATCATTAAGATTAATTGCTGTGTGTAATTCCTCCTCTAAGAATGTATAATTATTTTCACTGGCAACCTTAAAAAAAAGGGGGGCATCTGACTTCCTGCGATCTGTTGTAAAGGAAAACTTACCGGTTACGCCATTATAATTATCAATTAACCTTAATGATGATGCAATATCCAGCGGAGAAAGGGAGGTACTTTTTCTAACTGCCATTCCAAGCGCGTGGACTGCATCATAGCCGATTGCAGCACGGGTATCAGGAAAAACACCATACTCATCTTGAAAATCTTTCACAAACTTGATGTTTTGTGATGAAGTACAATTTGGATTAAAAAGAGTTGGTATAATCGTATTGTTTGAATGCTTTCCGGCAATTTCCCATAATTCTTGGGAGTCTAAAGAAAAATTGCCGATAAATTTTTGTTTGATGCCCATTTGCCTGGCCTGTTTGATAATTTGAGCTGCGGCAGGAAGATCGCCATTAAGAAATATGGCATCAAATGAGTTATTGTTCTGTAAATCAGCCAGTTTATTTCTGAAATTTTTTTGCCATCCAAAGTAGGTTTTTTGATCAACAATATGAAGGCCATTTTTAATGGCTTCCTCATGAAAAAAATTTGCAAGATCTTGTTTGTAATTATCTAAATCAATAAATAATACCAGATTATTATATCCATTTCTTTTTGCAAAAAGGGCTGTTTCATGGGCAATATATTTATTTGATGGTATATTTCTAAACGTATAGTGCCCCCCTTTTTGTGTAAAAGAATTGTGCGTCGCACCTGTAGAAATAAATACAACACCACATTGTTCAAAAGTGATTGATGTTGGAATGGCTGCAGCTGAGCAGGGATAACCAATGACTGCCATAATATTGGGATTTCTAGCTATTTTACCGGCAATCTTTCTGGCACTGTCAATACAATGCCCCATATCATAGCTGATAATTCGAATGGAACGGCCTTTGAATGCTTTTCGTGTATTGATTTGTTTGGCTGCAAGCTGAATCCCTTCAAGTAGAAAATTTTTATTTTTCATAGACCCCACAGCAGCAATCACAAATTCCTTTCCAGGCGCATTCCCATTTTGAGACCGCTGCGTCTTTGAATCTGTGTAAACATCACAGGATAAGCACATCACAATGATGGTAAGAAGTATGAAAAAATATTTAACTGGCGTCATTATTGTGTAATATGTCCGGATTTAATTGGGTTCATGGTATTCATTGTCAAAGATAGATTGTCACTGGCGAATTCATTTTCCACGATGTCATTGACATCAAAGGGGATATTGCCGATAATCGGGAGACCATTCTTACCGCCACCAATGACAATAACCTTGGCATTATCAGATTTTGCGAGTTCAAGGGATGCCTTAATTCCCATCCATTGTAAAACTTTGGCATTCAAGGCACTTGAAAGTTTTTGCAAACCCTTGGCTTCAAGTTTTTTTCGTTCAATCTCTTTTTGTTCCTTTATCAATAAAAACCTATAGGTGTCTGCTAGATGTTTTTGTTCGAGCTTTCTTTGTATGGATTGATCAACAATTTCTGGTAATTTAATTCGCTTGATAATGACATCATCAATGATGATAAATTTTCTTTCAAGTCTTGTGATGGCTTCAGTTAAGGATGTCTCTAAAAATGCCTTTTCTGTTGTATAAATTTCTTCTGCATTTCTTTGACCGATTACCTTTCTTAAAACAGATTCTATTTCAGGAATGACCACAATTTGAACGTAGTCCTGCCCCAATCGTTTGTGAAGAACGCCCAGTAGATCATATTCAGGATAGTAGCGAATAGAGATATCAATTTGCACACTCAGACCATTTTTCGTTAGAACAAAAAAACGATGCGCCACATGTTGGACCCTACAATTATATATATACATTTTGTTAAAGGGCAATATCAGATGAACACCTTCACCATAGACTTTATCCACGACTGTACCCCCCAAGAAACGACGATACAAGACCCCGCCCTCTCCTGGATAAATTGTAATGACTATTCTTTCAGACAGATAGACGACAAAGAATGAAAAAATCAGCATACAAACGATCATAATAGAGATGTTGTTTCTTAAATAATTTTTCAGTTGTATCAGTTTATTTTTCATTTAACTTAATGTTTTTTCCTTAAACACGAAAGCCCGGGAAATAGACCTTTACCTTGTTAATTTCTTCAATGTTGTGCAAATAATTTTTGCGATTTCAATCCAGTTATCAAAAATAAAAAAATGTGCGCCTGTAAATTCTATCATGTTTATCTTCGCGCTCGTAAAATCCCGCCAGGATAATGATCCTTCAACGCTTGTCAAAATATCATCTGTGCCAATCATAACTGTTATTGGCACATCAATTAAAAAATCAGCCTTTTTATATTGATATGTCTCAACGGCTTTAAAATCAGCTCTTAAAATTGGCATAAAAAGTTCTAATAGATCTTTTTCTTTGAGAACTTCTTCAGGAACTCCACCAAGCTTAACGAGTCCCTCAATGAATGCGATATTGGAAAGGCTGGATACATTTTTTACCTGCTCATTAATAGGTACTGAAGGAGCGTTATGGCCAGAAACAAAAAGATGCCTGGGTTTTAATAAATTGTCATGATAAATACTTAAGCATACATGGTATGCGAGAAGGCCGCCCATGCTGTGACAATATAATGCATAGGGTTCGTTGAGTTCAGGCTTGATTTGATGATATAAATCCTCGCTCATTTCACTGATGTTTGTTAATAAAGGCTCTCTGAACCTTTTTCCATGCCCCGGAAGATCCAGCGTTATCGTACGAATATCAGTGGGGAAACAATTTTCTAACATTCTATATGAATAATAACTTGCCCCGGCATAGGGCAGACATATTAATTTCATGTTTACCTTAAATCACTATTTCATTTCAAAGGCTTTTCTGAAAGTTTTTTCAGTTGTTTCGTAATAGGATCAACAACAGAACCGAGCTTTTCAAAAAAACAACACCTAAAATTCATTACCTGGAGTTATGCGATCAATGTATCACTTAAACTTGATTTTTGTCAAACATTAAATCAATCTAAATCCTTGCAAAAGTATTTATGTTATGATATATGAAAATTAACTTTTTGAATACTTTTATGACACTTTCTCGTATTTTATTTACACAACGCGCTTGTAAAAGCGAACGTTCGAAAAACTAAAATAGAAAAAATATGAATTCATTAATTAAAAAAAGTACTTCATTATTATTAAGAATTATTAGTTTCATTATAAGGGGATGCATTGAAGTATTAACATCTATTGCATCTATAATTGATTTTGTAAGAATAGCTTATCTTGATTATATTCCCCGACCTGATGATATCTTCATTGTTAGTTATCCCAGATCAGGCACAACCTGGATGCAAATGATTCTTTACCAGCTCAGTTCAGATGGCAATATGAATTTTACACATATATCTGAGGTCTGTCCATGGTTTGAGCGCATGTTATCATTCAATATCATGAATGGAAAAGATCTTGAAAAACTTCCTTCACCGCGAATTTTTAAAAGTCACCTGTCATATAAATGGATCCCCCATGGCTCATGCAAATATATCTATGTGATACGCGATGGAAAGGATGTCGCCGTTTCTTATTTTCACTTTTATACATCACATCTTAACTTTACAGGAAACTTCTCTGAATTTTTTGATAAATATTTCATGCGTGGAAATGTGCAGTACGGGTCATGGTTCAAACATGTTGCCCAATGGAAAAAGCATGAAAAAGATTCTGATGTTTTGTTTATCCATTATGAAGATTTAGTCAATGATTTAGAATCTACGCTTTCAAGAATTATTGCTTTTTGTGGATTTGATGTTGCCGAAGATCGAATGCCTGAAATTATTGAAAGATGCAGTTTTGCATTTATGAAAAAGTATGAAAATAAATTTGATCACATTTCAGCTGTGATTTGGGAAAAGGGATATAAACAAAATTCTTTTATCAGAAAAGGTCAGTCAGGTTCTGGAAATAACTATTTCAACAACGAACAGGAAACCCTTTTTAATGAAGAATTGACGAGAATGGAATTAACCGATATTTAAGAAAAATTGGAGCCAGTGTTAAAAAAATATGGATGTCAAGATAAACAATGTTAAGGTAAAATCCATTGCAGCTGTTTTACCTGATGAAGAATTCGACCTCACTGAACTTTCCGATATTTATGATGAAAATGAACTCAAAAGAATTATTCAGGTAAATGGCATTTCAAAAGTTCGCGTCGCACCAGAAGGAATATGCACTTCAGACCTTTGTGAAAAAGCAGCAAACAAAATTTTTCAGGATTATGATAAAAAACAAATTAATGGTATTGTTTTTGTTTCTCAGACACCGGATTATATTTTACCATCAACCAGTGCATGTCTTCAGCATCGTCTTGGCCTTTCAAAAGAATGTGTTGCTTTTGATATTTCCAATGGTTGCCCCGGGTACATTTATGGATTGCATCAGGCAGCCATGTTGATAAATTCCGGAAGCTGCGATTCTGTATTGGTCTGTGCCGGTGATGTTATTACCGGATTTATTAATCCTCTTGATAAATCCAATCGGATGGTGTTTGGAGATGCAGGAAGTGCAACGATTCTGGAAAAAGGATCGGGCAGTATATCTTTTAGTATGATGACCGATGGGTCTGGTGCAGCGCATCTAATCATTCCTGCAGGTGGTTGCAGATATCCAGTGGATGAAAATTCGGAAATGGTTTCAGTTAGAAGTGATGGCAATATGCGATCTGATGAAGATCTTGATATGAATGGACTGGAAATAATGAATTTTTCCATGTCCGAGGTACCTGTAAGAATTAATTCCGTATTGGCAAATCAGGGTTGGGACAAATCTCAGGTCACACTGTTTGGATTTCATCAGGCCAATAAATTTATACTGGATTATTTAAGAAAAAAAATGAACATTCCAGAAATGGCCCTTCCTGTTGCAATGCAAGAAACTGGCAACACAGGACCGGCATCCATCCCTTTAATGCTGACGCAAGAGCATATTCGTCTTGCAGAGGAAAACAGGCTTGAAAAATCTGTCCTTTGTGGATTTGGCGTGGGCCTTTCGTGTGCGGCTGCAGCATTAGATCTTGCTGGCACCAACATTTTTTCAACCCTTTATTTTTGAAACGACTAAGGAATACGCAGAAATATACTTTCCCAGTATTGATATTTGTTCGTTTTACTGTAGTGACGTAGCATATTACTTCTCTACACGAACTTTATTTTTGGATGCTCAAGAAAATTGAGCATGTTATTTTTCGAACGTTCTTGAATATTATTATGTATTCGCTAAAACATTTTTCATTTAAAATAAAAAAAGGAGTAAGCAAATGGATGAAACGACAAAAGCATTAGAAACGAACACTTCTGAAGAAGAAGTCTCTAAACTGATCCGACACCATGTGTATGGATCAATGGCTATAGGACTCGTACCCTTACCAATGGTCGATTTTTTAGGAATCACAGGAGTTCAACTGAATATGATCAGAAAAATGGCAAAATTTTATGATATTCCTTTTTCAAAAGATATGGCCAAAAACCTGATTATTTCATTAATTGGTGGCGCGATGCCTATTTCCGCATCTTATCCTTTTGCAAGTTCTGTAAAGCTGATTCCCATTGTCGGTCAAAGTATTGGCGCAGTCAGCATGCCTGTCATCGCAGGTGCGTCAACGTTTGCAGTTGGAAAAGTTTTTTATCGTCATTTTGCTTCAGGTGGTACATTTCTGACATTTGATCCTGAAAAAGCACGTGCGTACTATGAAGAAATGTTTCATAAAGGCAAAAATTTTGTAAAAGGTGTGAAGGCTGAGCCAAAAACATCAACAACATCTTAGAAACAAAAATTATTGTTTTATACATGGGCGCATTTTCATAATATCGGTTATTCTTAAAGAATTGCAACGATCAAAAGCTTTGCCAACCGAATGATCGGCTTTTTGTCAATGCGCTCTGTTTCATAAAAGAATTGCCCCAATAGTTTTTATTGCTATTAGATAAGGAAATCGTTCAATATGAAATTATTACCAATATTCTATGTGATCGCCTTACCACCTGTCATTCAATTGATATATTTTGCATCAGGTATCATCATTGGCTTATTAGGAATGAATCGTATTATGGGATTCTGGGGATTAATGTTTTGTAGCATTCTTTTTTCACCGATTGTTGGTTTGATGGTGCTGCTGGTTTCTGCTCCCAAAAAAATTAGCTGAAGGCCTCAACTAAAATTTACCCGAAGGCACTATGTTCTCCATTTTAAAAATGTTCATCGGGGTTTTTGTACTGTAGAGACGTAGCATGCTACGTCTCTACGATGCTAAGCGATTATACGTTCAAGATATGTGGGAAACTTATTTTTCGAGTATTCCTTAGGAATTCTCGAAAAATAAGTATACATTGAAGTAAATTGAATAGAAAAGCATAGACGTCCCTATTTTTTTCTCTATTTTTTTCTACGTCCCCTTTTTTCCCAGAATTGCTATGTTCACCTCATTTCTTTTTATGTACTGTAACCTTGCATGGTTCATCAACAGGGTTGCCATCATCATCATATTGCCTTCCAAATTCATATTCAATCTGATTCCATTCCCATTTTTTGGGTAGAATTTGATACATTACAGGGGCATGAATACAATAATATGGCATACCCTTTCTGTTACATGACCAGTTGTATTCATTGGAAAAAAAATAGGGACGTCTATGATTTTATGCTTTACTTTAAGTAAACAGTTTGATCTTTGATTGAATATGCCACGAAAAGAAAGAATAGACCCACCCTGAGCATTGTATCATATCATTGTTCGGTGAATAGAGCGTAGAAAGATTTTTAGATCCGATTTTGATAAATAAGCAAGTACGCTTAGGAAAGCCTAAAAAAATAAATTCCTCATTTAATAATTGCTCATTCTGTTTTTGAACCATGATTACACTGAAGAAGATGAAAAAGATGAATTAAAAGTGTTTTCATTCATCTTCGTCATCTTCTTCTCTTCAGTGTAATCATGGTTCAAAAAATAGAGTGAACAGTTTTGTACGCATATGCTTGATGTTTAATTCTTGAGTTAAGCATTTTTAAATGAGGATCATATTTTTTGAGCATTCCATAGGAAACTTGGAAAATAACATGCTCATTTTTCATGATCGTACAAAAAAATAAGGCCGTGTAGAGACATAGCATGCTACGTCTCTACAGTACAATTACCTCAAAACGAACAATATCAATAATGGGGAAGTTATTTTCAGAGCATTCCTAAGTGTCCTTCCTTTTTATACGATCTATGAAATGAGGATATTATTTTCGAAGTATTCCTAAGAAAAAAATCTCATGGTTGGATAACAACTCATAGATGTTCCATTGATATATTGAAGTAAGTGGAATAAAAAGCATAAAATCATAGACGTCCCCATTTCCTCCACAGCGAACGTATTCCCATACTTTATCGCCGATAAAGATCTATCCATACTTGGATATCTATTACTGCACAAAATTTGCTTCTGTTAATTTATTTTCAAAATTTTCTTTGTGAATTTACACCATTTGTTGCCGAGGAATCATTTATAGAAATCGACAAACACGATTAACTTCATCGGACATTTTTTGTGTTTGAATTACGAAGCTAGAAACGAAGCATGCAAATTCTTTACGTTGGTTTTTGATATCATTTCAGGGAATCCATTCTAAGATTTTAAATGTCGTCCTAAAAAGACTGCACCTTTTTAATTATCTCTGGAAGAATGAATGCCGAAAAAACACAGGGAGATTTGCCTCTGTGATTTTTTTGAAAAACAATAGATTTGAGTGTAACCAAAATTGCCGGTGAATAAAATACGCTTCTCATAAAGTCGGATATTGTTTTTCTAGCCCTGAAAGGGCAGCAACATACCAGCCCAGGGCAGCGCCCTGGGTAAAAATCAAGCA
>Ga0272440_1000278_pt1 | contig 43373 bp, 36 predicted proteins | sample SSMMMBAug17_FD_192440 | JGI IMG/M metagenome (GOLD analysis project Ga0272440, IMG submission 192440) | Marine sediment archaeal communities from Little Sippewissett salt marsh, Falmouth, MA, United States - SSM-MMB-Aug17 | ecosystem: Environmental > Aquatic > Marine > Wetlands > Sediment ...
AATTTGACCACTTACACCGGCAAGTTCATTTGGTTTAGCAATCTCATTTTTACGTATAGAGTAACGTACAGTCTCATCTTTTGAAGTAACACTAATAATCACTTCATCGTGAATATTTTGAATCTCAAATCTACCTGCAAAAGGAGCTTTAATTTTAGGTTCCACAAGAAGTACTGCAGCATTTCTTCTATTTGCAACGATATTTCTACCATCTTTTGCTGCATACGTTCTAAGATTATAGTAGCGTATGAAACCCTCTTTTTCTGCAACAACTTGTCTCTCTTGGGCAGTACTTGATGCAGTTCCACCAACGTGGAATGTACGTAGCGTAAGCTGAGTTCCCGGTTCACCAATTGATTGTGCTGCAATAATACCAACAGCTTCACCTGGACGAACAATGTGCCCAGTTGCAAGGTTAACACCATAACAAAGAGCACAAATTCCATCTTCACTTTTACATGTAGTTGGTGTTCTGATGTGCGCTGTTTTAATGCCTGCTTCTGCAATAACTTTTGCAGAAACTTCATCTAAAAGTGTCCCCTCAGCAAAAAGAATTTCATTTGAAATTGGATCTATTACATCATCAGCCAGTACACGTCCTACGAGTCTATCTTCAAGAGATTCAATAAGTGTATTTTGATCAGAAATATCTGAAATTTCAATACCCTCGTGTGTATGGCAGTCATGCTCTACAATTTTTACGTTTTGAGCAACATCAACAAGCTTACGAGTCAAATAACCGGCATTTGCTGTTTTAAGTGCTGTATCGGCAAGACCTTTTCTAGCACCGTGAGTTGAAATAAAGTACTCAATAACATTAAGACCCTCTTTAAAGTTTGAGATAATTGGTGTCTCAATAATCTCACCTGAAGGTTTAGCCATAAGACCACGCATACCTGCAAGTTGACGAATCTGTGCAGCAGAACCACGAGCTCCTGAGTCAGCCATCATATGTATAGAGTTAAATCCATCTTTATCAGTCTGAACTAGCTCCATCATCTCTGATGCAAGTGTATTGTTGGTATCAGTCCAAACGTCAATAATTTTGTTATAACGTTCTTGCTCTGTTAATAAACCAGCTTCAAACTGCTTTTGAATCTCAATTACTCTATTTTTTGAATCAGTAATTTTTCCAAGTTTCATATCTGGAATACGAATGTCATCTGCTGAAATTGAAACACCAGCCTCAGTTGCATGCTTGAATCCTAAGTTTTTCAAATTATCTAGAAAACCAGCAGTTATTCCAATTCCACCATGTTTTTGAACGTAATCTACAAGCTCATTAATAGCTTTTTTCTTCATAACTCTGTTCCATAAATCAACTGGAACAAAATCAGGAAGAATAGCTTTGAGTAAGAGACGTCCTGCAGTTGTATGTACTATACGTCCATCAACACGAGTTCTTACCTTAGCGTGAAGATCAAGCGCATCATGCTCTAGGGCTATTCTGATCTCATCGACGTTTGCAAAAAGCTTATTTGATCCTTTAACATTATTCTTTTCTAATGTAATGTAGTAGATACCAAGTACCATATCCTGTGAAGGTGTAGCAATAGCTTTTCCTGACGCAGGTAAAAGAATATTCATAGATGCAAGCATTAACACTTTTGCTTCTGCAATTGCTGCAGATGATAAAGGTACGTGAACCGCCATCTGGTCACCATCGAAGTCTGCATTAAAAGCAGCACAAACTAGTGGATGCAACTGAATAGCTTTTCCATCAATTAGTTTCGGGTGAAATGCTTGAATTGAAAGTTTATGCAGTGTTGGTGCACGGTTAAGCATTACAGGGTAACCATCAACTATCTCAGCAAGACACTCCCAAACTTCGTTTGTTTTGTCTTCAATCATCTTCTTAGCAGCTTTTACAGTTGTTGCATAACCTTTATCTTCTAGTTTTGCTATAAGATGTGGTTTAAAAAGCTCAAGTGCCATCTTTTTTGGAAGTCCACACTCATCCATAGCCAATGATGGACCAACAACAATAACAGAACGTCCAGAAAAGTCAACACGCTTACCAAGAAGGTTTTGACGGAAACGTCCCTGTTTACCCTTAATAATTTCACTCAATGATTTCAAAGGACGCTTGTTAGCACCTTTTACTGCATTAGCACGACGGCCATTATCAAAGAGTGCATCAACAGACTCTTGTAACATACGCTTTTCGTTACGTACAATAATCTCTGGAGCTTCAAGTTCTACAAGACGCTTTAAACGCTGGTTACGGTTAATAACACGACGATAAAGGTCATTGACATCAGAAACTGCAAATTTTCCACCATCTAATGATACAAGTGGACGTAAATCTGGTGGAAGAACAGGAAGTACTGTAAGCATCATCCACGCTGGATTATTTCCACTATTTAAAAAAGACTCAATAACTTTAAGACGTTTGTTAATTGTCTTTTTCTTCGCTTCTGATTTAGTTTCGCTTATTTCTTCTTTTAATGTAGTAAATAAATCAACAAGGTCTATACTATCTAAAAGATCACGTACAACTTCACCACCCATACGAGCCTTAAATCCAAGCTCACCAAAGCGCTGTACAAGAGTTCTATACTGCTCTTCATTGAGTACATCATATTTTAATACCGGTGTTTTTGCTTCAGCATCATAATATGCCTCTCCACCTGATTCAACAATGTACGCTTCGTAGTAAAGTACACGCTCAAGATCTTTCATTTTAATGCCAAGAAGTGTACCGATACGTGATGGGAGTGATGAAACATACCAAATATGCGCGACTGGAGTTACAAGTTCTATGTGACCCATACGTGTGCGACGAACTTTAGTTGATGTTACTTCAACACCACACTTCTCACATACAACACCTTTGTAACGCATCTTTTTATACTTACCACAGAGACACTCATAATCTCTTACAGGTCCGAAAATTTTCGCACAAAAAAGACCATCACGCTCTGGCTTTAATGTACGATAGTTAATAGTTTCAGGTTTTTTTACTTCTCCATTACTCCAAGACATCACCTTCTCAGGAGACGCTAAGCGAAACTGTAGCTGCTTAATATCTGTTGGTCTGTTCTCTTCTGTTACTTCAACTGGTACTAATTTACTCATTATCTTCTACCTCGTCCATAATCTCTACATCAAGAGCTAGTGATTGTAACTCTTTAGTTAATACGAATAGTGTTTCAGGGATTCCTGAAGCTGGAACTAATTCACCTTTTGTAATTGCTTTATATGCACGTACACGTCCATCAACATCATCTGATTTGATTGTAAGCATTTCTTTAAGAACCGCAGAAGCACCATATGCTTCAAGTGCCCACACTTCCATCTCACCAAATCTTTGTCCACCGAATAGTGCTTTACCACCAACTGGTTGTTGAGTGACTAAAGAGTATGGTCCAGTTGAACGAGCATGGATCTTCTCATCAACTAAGTGGTGTAGTTTAAGAACATACATATATCCAACATTTACACGCTCTTTAATTTTCATACCCGTTTTACCATCGTAAAGTACAACTTTACCGTCTTGGTCCATATTAGCTAACTTATAGAGTTTTTCAAACTCAACCGCATCCACACCTTCAAAGATAGGAGTAGCAAAACGAACCCCACCTTTAGCCCAATCTCTTGCATGCTTTAAGAACTCTTCATCACTCATCTTAGTAATAACTTCTGCTGCATTCATAAGTCCAGCAACATCAGCTATCTCTATCATCTTAGTACGAAGTCTTTCAATATAGTCAGCTTGTTTAGTATCAAATTCTGCCTGAATTTGGTTACCAAGTTCACGTCCAGCCATTCCAAGGTGCATCTCTAAAATCTGACCAATATTCATACGTGAAGGTACACCAAGTGGATTCAGACAAACATCAACAGAGCGTCCATCTTCCATGTATGGCATATCAACTTCAGGAACTATTGTAGATACAATACCTTTATTCCCGTGGCGACCAGCCATTTTATCACCAACTTTGAGTTGACGTTTTGTTGCAATGTAAATTTTTACATACTTCACAACACCATTTGGAAGGATGTCATCTTTTTCTAAAATAGTTAACTTCTCTTCATGCTCATCTCTAAAAATACGCTTCTGCTTTTGGAAATGGTTTTTTGTCTTAGTATACTCATCTTGAATCTCTTGAGAAAAAGATTTCACTATAGCATTCATCGCAAAACGATTTACTTCAGCTAAATCAGCACCATTAATAGTATCACCAGCTTTATACTCTGTTTCACCTATTTTAATATCAGCACTCAGTGGCTCACGAGTTAAAAGTTTTGTAACACGTAACATCTCTTCTTTGTCAATCATCAGAAGTCTGTCATAGTGTTCACGTTCTAAATAGTCTCTCTCTTCTTTTTCAAGCTCCAATGTACGTGGATCTTTGTCATAACCTTTTTTTGTAAATACTTTAATATCTACAACTACACCTTCCATAGATGGTGGACAGTAGAGTGATTTATTTACAACATGACCAGCTTTTTCCCCAAAAATCGCACGTAGCAAGCGCTCTTCTGGAGTAGGTTTAACCTCACCTTTTGGAGAAACTTTACCTACAAGAATCATCCCACCCTTAACATTTGTACCAATCTTAACGATACCACTCTCATCTAAGTGTGCAAGTTCATCATCACGTACATTTGGTATATCGCGTGTAATTTCTTCTACACCATGTTTAAGCTCTCTTGCTTCAACCTCTTTTTCATAAATATGAACAGAAGTAAAAGAGTCTTTACGAATTAAACGCTCAGAGATAACAATAGCATCCTCAAAGTTGTACCCATTCCAAGGCATAAATGCAACCATTGCATTTACTCCAAGAGCAAGTTCACCCTGATCCATATTTGGACCATCAGCTATAATTTGTCCTTTTTGAACTTTATCTCCAACACTCACTATTGGCTTTTGTGTAAATGAAGTGTTTTGGTTTGTTCGTAAGTTCTTTTGAAGTGGATAGTAATCTATGTAGATTTCACCATCTTCTTCACCCATTACGTAAATGTGTTTTGCATCTACTTTTTCAATAGTTCCAGCTCTTTTGGCTTTCACACACTCCCAAGAATCGCGTGCTACAAGTTTTTCAACACCTGTACCTACCATTGGAGCGTTTACTTTAATAAGTGGTACCGCCTGACGCTGCATGTTTGAACCCATGAGTGCACGGTTGGCATCATCATGTTCAAGGAATGGAATAAGTGAAGCTGCAACACCAACAACCATGTGTGATGAGAGATCTGCATACTCACAATCAGTAGCAGGACGAAGTAAAATTTCACCATCTTGTCTAACAGAGATAAGTGGCTCTACAAACTCATTGTTTTTATTGAGTTTATTAGAAGCAGCAGCAATCATCTTACCCTCTTCTTGAGTAGCTGTAAGGTAAACGACTTCAGATGTAACTTTTCCATCTTTCATGACTTTGTATGGAGCCTCAATAAATCCATGTTCATTTACTTTAGAGTAAGTTGCAAGTGTGTTGATAAGACCGATATTTTGACCCTCTGGAGTCTCAATTGGACAGATTCTACCATAGTGAGTCGGGTGTACGTCACGAACTTCAAAACCTGCTCTCTCTTTTACAAGACCACCTTCACCTAGTGCTGAGAGACGACGCTTATGCGTTACTTCAGAGAGTGGATTTGTTTGATCCATAAACTGTGAAAGTTGCCCTCCTGAGAAGAACTCCATAATTGTTGATGTAATCATTTTAGAATTAATTAAATCGTGTGGCATAAGTTCAGCCATTGGACCACTCATAGTTGAGAGTTTATCACGAATCGCTTTTTGCATTTTCACAAGACCATTGTGTAACTCATTTCCTAAAAGCTCACCAATTGAACGAATACGACGGTTACCTAAGTGATCTCTATCATCTATATGACCCTGACCATTTTTAACTTTAATAACATATTTTACAGACTCAATAATATCTTGATGTGTAAGTACTGTTACATACTCAGGAATATTAATTCCTAGTTTATGGTTCATTTTCATACGACCAACTTGTGTTAAGTCATATCTTTCTGGATCAAAGAAAAGTTGATTTACAAATGTTTTAGCAGCTTCTTTTGTTACTGGCTCACCTGGACGCATCACTTTATAAATACGAATAGCTGAGAGATCATTTTCATCCTCTATCTCTTCAGTCTGCTTAAGTAACTTTAATGAGTCTGCATCTGCATTGAATGCATTAATTATAGAGCTATCTACACCTTCAGCAAGGTCATTAGCTATTTTAAATTCACTAACACCAATTTCAGCCATCTTTTTGAGTTTTGTCTCATCTATATGAGTCATTGTATCAAAAAGTACTTCTCCTGTTTCAGGATCAATAATTGGCTCTGCTAAGTAGCGATCTAAAAGAGTTTCAAGTGGGTATTGAACTTCTGTTATACCATCATCAATTAATTTTTGTGCTTTTTTAGCAGATAATCTTTTTTGTGCTGCAACAAGAACTTTATCCTTCATATCAACAAGATCATATGCAAGACGATTAGCGTAATCTTTTGGATTGAAATCTAAAGAAAACTTATTATCATTAATTCTGATTGTCTGAATTGGATAAAAAAGTTTTAAGACATCTTGTTTAGAGTATCCAAGGGCACGAAACATAATTGTTACAGGAACTTTACGACGCTTATTAATTCTCATATAAAGAATATCTTTTGGGTCGTATTCAAAATAGAGCCATGAACCACGATCAGGAATAATTTGTCCAGTATAAATAAGTTTGTTTCCTGAAGTTGATGACTCTTCTTGTTTAAATATAACACCAGGTGATCTGTGTAATTGATTTACAACAACACGTTCAACGCCATTGATGATGAAAGATGTTCTATCTGTCATTAAAGGAATATCACGAACAAATATACTCTGTTCTTTAATATCCTTAACACCTAGTTTCTCTTTAGTATTCTCATCTCTATCCCACAGTACAAGACGAGTTTTCATTCTCAAACTTACAGCATATGTAAGTCCTCTCTCCATACACTCTCTAACAGTGTACTTAGGATTCGCTACTTCACTACCAATATACTCAACAGTGAGTCTATTTTGTGTGTCGTGAATAGGAAATGCTGATTGGAATACTTTTTCGATTCCGCTTGCTGTTCTATCTTTTGCATCCAGCATTAAGAATGTGTCGTAAGAACTTTGTTGTAATTGAAGAAGATTTGGAACTTCAATTTCTTGAGGAGTTTTAGAGAAGTCTACACGAAGACGGTTTCCGGAGTATAAAGTGTTTAACATAGGCTAACCTCGATGAATAATTAGTATCAATTCAAGCGTCCTTGAATGATTTGTTATGAGGCTCTTTTACGAGCTAAATAATATAGTGCTTATAAACGACATAAGGGCACTTTTGCAAAGGGAGTAATCTCCATTCACAAAAGCGCCCGGAAATTGAGGGTTTTCCCTCAATTTAAGTGGTAAGTTAGAATTATTTAACTTCTACTACTGCACCAGCTGCTTCTAGCTCAGCTTTAGCCGCTTCAGCAGTCTCTTTATCTACACCTTCTTTAATTGTAGATGGTAAGTTTTCACATGCATCTTTAGCTTCTTTTAGTCCAAGACCTGTAAGACCACGAACTACTTTAATAACACCAATTTTCTTAGCACCAGCATCAGTGATAACAACATCAAACTCAGTTTTTTCTTCTGCAGCAGCAGCTCCAGCAACAGCTCCACCAGCTACAGCAACAGGTTGCGCAGATACACCAAATTTTTCTTCAAACTCTTTTACAAGCTCAGAAAGCTCAAGAACAGATAAACCAGAGATAAATTCTAATACGTCTTCTTTAGTTACAGCCATAGTAACTCCTTTTTATTTTTTAATGTTTTGTAGTGAATTTCACTTTAATTAGAGAAGATTATGCCTCTTCTTCTTTTTTTCTTCTAAGCGCATCGATACCAACAGCCATGTTTGTGATAGGTGCCATCCAAGTAGCTGCAAGCATACCAAGAAGTTCTTCACGGCCAGGAAGTTTAGCAAACGCTTCAATTTTAGCTACATCAGCAGCTTCTTTGTCCAAGTAACCAGCTTTAATTACGAAAAGTTCATTGTCTTTTGCGAAATCGGCTGATACTTTTGCAGCAGAGATAACATCATCAGACCAAATAAAAATATTTGTGTCTTTAATCTCTACACCGCTCATTCCAGCCTTATCTAAAGCTATTGTTGCTAATGTATTTTTAACAACCTGAACACTTGCGTCTTTAGCACGAGCAGCTTTTCTAAGCTCCTCAAGTTTACTAACTGTTAGACCTTTGTAGTCACAAATAACTACCGCTGCTGTATTAGCAAAAGAGTCAGTTAAGTTAGCAATAACTTCTGCTTTTTTTGACTTTAACATTTAATTCTCCTTTCTTAGACATAACTTCAAGAAGGGTGAGAAAGGCTCGATTAAGCTAACTACCGACACGGCATATGCCCCTACTATCTTTAGTCCAAGTGATTCAGATTCCCAAAAAAATTGAAAATCTTTACTCTATATATTAGCTTATATACAAAATAAAGATTTACATGTGATAGCACTCCTAAAAGGAGTTTCGCTATCAATAATTATTTGATGTCTGCTAATTCAAATACATCAAGCTTTACAGCAGGACTCATAGTAAGACTAAGAGCAGCGTTCGTTATGTAACGACCTTTAGCAGAAGCAGGCTTTTGTTTGTTAATAGCAGCAACGAAAGCCCTAACATTCTCTTCTATTTTTTTTGCATCAAACGATACTTTCCCGATACCAGCATGGATGTTACCTTTTTTGTCAACACGGAAGTTAACTTGACCACCTTTAACATTGTTTACAGCAGTAGCAACATCTGGTGTAACTGTACCAGTTTTAGGGTTAGGCATCATACCTTTTGGCCCCAGAATACGACCAATTTGTCCAACTAGACCCATACAATCAGGTGCAGCAACAACTACATCAAAATTAAATATACCATCTTTGATTTGTGCAACTAAATCATCAGTTCCAACTATATCAGCTCCTGCTGCTTTTGCTTCGTCAGCTTTAGCACCTTTTGCAAATACTGCAACGCGAACAGTTTTTCCTGTACCGTGTGGTAAAACAATGGCACCACGTACCATTTGATCAGCATGACGAGGGTCTACATTAAGATTCATTGCGATTTCTACTGTCTCGTCAAATTTAGCACTTTTGAGCTCTCTAACTGTAGCAGAAGCTTCAACAGTACTGTAAGCTTTTGTAGTATCTATTTTTTCTATTAATTGTTTATATCTTTTACTCATAGTTCAAATTTTCCTTATAAATTCTTCCACATTATTTTTTATCATTGTGGTTATGATAACTAATAGACTAATCTACTATTTCAATACCCATTGAGCGTGCTGAACCAGCTATAGTCTTAGCAGCTGCATCTTTATCATCTGTATTTAAGTCTTTGATTTTTGCATCAACTACTTCCATTAATTGTGCACGAGTAATCTTACCTATTTTGTTTTTAAGTGGATTATCTGTACCTTTCTTAAGTCCTGCTGCTTTCATTAAAAGAGCTGATGCAGGTGGTTGTTTTGTAATAAAAGAGAAACTCTTGTCATTATAAACAGTAATGATAGTTGGAACTTTAAATCCCATCTGATCTTTTGTTTTTTCATTAAAAGCTTTTGTAAACTCCATGATGTTAACACCACGTTGTCCCAAAGCTGGTCCTACTGGTGGTGCTGGATTTGCTTTACCAGCATCAATGTGTAACTTGATATAGCCTGCTACTTTTTTTGCCATCTTATTTTCCTTTTTTAAATTTAAATTATTTTTTCAACTTGTGTGTATGAAATATCAACTGGAGTTGCTCTACCAAAAATTGAAACATTTAGTTTAAGAGTTCCATGCTCTAAATCGTACTCATCTACAGTTGCCGTAAAGTTGGCAAATGGACCATCGATAATGCGCACAGTCTCACCATTGTCAAAAAACACCTTAGGTTTAGGAGCTGCTCTATTGTTCACACGATCAAGTATAACATTTATATCATGCTCACTTAATGGCGTAGGAGTATTCCCTTCTCCAATGAAACCTGAAACCTTCGGTATTGACTGTATCATATGCTGAATTTCTGTATTTAAATCAATAAGAGCAAAAACATAACCAGAATACAAAGATCTCTCTGTCACTTTCTTTTTACCCTCTTTAACTTCTATAACATCCTCAGTTGGGACTATTACTTCAGTAATTTGTTCCCCAAGACCATACTCTTCAATCATATTGAAGATTGCATCTCTTACTTGTCTATCACTACCATAGGTCTGAATAGAGTACCATTGATGTGCCATTTTTACTCCTTAACCTAAAATTGCAGTCATGACAGATGACATAAACAAATCAACAAGTGCCAAAAATGCAGCAATTACTGAAACAACAATTACAACAGCAATATAAGCTTGTTTTACTTGTCCTTTTGTTGGAAAGATAACTTTCGACAACTCGAGTTTTGCGTTTCTTATGTGTTTGCCTAGTTCCATTTTCTACTTCCATTTTATGTCAAATATCATTTCTTATAAATAAAGCTTTAGAGCTTCATTGATAACAAATGCTGTGGCAGGCGTAGAGGGACTCGAACCCCCAACACCCGGATTTGGAATCCGGTGCTCTACCATTGGAGCTACACGCCTTTACGAATCTGCAAGCACCACACTATCGCTTAAACGAAGGTGGTATAGGCATTAAATACCTAACTTACAGTTTCATCTCTTTGTGTACTGTGTGCTCTTTACAGAACTTACAATACTTTTTTACTGAAAATTTTTCAGTGTGAGTTTTTTTATTTTTTGTTGTGTGATAGTTACGTCTTGTACACTTCTCACAACCTAAGTGAATTGCTTCTCTCATTTTAGATGACCTTTATTAAGGATTTTGCATAATAGCCGAAGCTAATTATGCAATAATCTCTGCAACAACACCAGCACCAACAGTTCTTCCACCCTCACGGATAGCGAAGTTTGTACCTTTTTCCATTGCAATTGGGTGAATTAATTCAACAGTAATGCTTACATTATCACCTGGCATAACCATCTCAGTACCTTCTGGTAAAGTGATTGCACCTGTTACGTCTGTTGTACGAACGTAGAACTGTGGACGGTAGTTTGTGAAGAATGGTGTGTGACGACCACCCTCATCTTTACTAAGTACATAAATCTCAGCAGTAAATTTAGTGTGTGGTGTGATTGAACCTGGCTTACAAAGAACTTGACCACGCTCAACATCGTCTTTACCTATACCGCGGATAAGAATACCACAGTTGTCTCCAGCCTCACCTTGAGTCATCTCTTTACGGAACATCTCAACACCAGTTACAGTAGTTGATTGAGTATCACGGATACCAACGATTTCAACAGTATCACCAACTTTAACAACACCACGCTCAATACGACCAGTTACAACTGTACCACGTCCAGAGATTGAGAACACGTCTTCAACTGGCATAAGGAAGTCTTTATCTGTTTCACGTGCTGGCTCAGGGATGTAAGCATCAACTTCAGCCATAAGTTTTTTAATTTTCTCTGACCACTCACCAAGAGTTCCAGATTTTGCTTCTTCAAGAGCTTGAAGTGCTGAACCAGCAACAATTGGAGTATCATCACCTGGGAAATCATAAGTGTCAAGAAGTTCACGAATTTCCATTTCAACTAACTCTAAAAGCTCTTCATCATCAACCATATCTTCTTTGTTCATGAAAACAACAATATATGGTACACCAACTTGTTTTGAAAGAAGGATATGCTCACGAGTTTGTGGCATCGGACCATCTGCTGCTGAAACAACTAGAATAGCACCGTCCATTTGTGCAGCACCAGTAATCATATTTTTAACGTAGTCAGCGTGACCTGGACAGTCAACGTGAGCATAGTGACGATTGTCAGTTTCGTACTCAACGTGTGAAGTAGCGATCGTAATACCACGCTCTCTCTCTTCAGGTGCATTATCGATTTGATCATAATCCATCATTTTTGCACCATTGCTGATAGCAAGTACCGCTGTAATAGCTGCTGTCAGTGTAGTTTTACCGTGGTCAACGTGACCAATTGTACCTATATTAACGTGGGGTTTATTACGTTCAAACTTTTCTTTTGCCATAGTGTCCTCCGACTTTTTTTGTGAATTGAAATGGAATTATATCCAAAAATCATTCAGTTATTGCTTAATTATATATTAAGTTTATATATTCATGGAGCTCACGAGCGGATTTGAACCGCCGGCCTCTTCCTTACCAAGGAAGTGCTCTACCCCTGAGCTACGAGAGCAATTAAGCCAATTTCCAAGCAATAACTGCATGATTTTATAATTTAACGACTATTAGTTTGTGATTAGAATACCATATATAAAACATTATGTAATTATATAGTTATGAAGTAAGGTGAAATTGTACTTCAGCTTCCAGAAGTTTTTTTAATGGAGCGGGTGAAGGGATTCGAACCCTCGACAGCCTGCTTGGAAGGCAGGAACTCTAGCCACTGAGTTACACCCGCATGTCATTGGTGGTGGTGAGAAGAGGAGTCGAACCTCTGAACCCGTAGGGAGCGGATTTACAGTCCGCCGTCGTTGGCCACTTGACTATCTCACCACAAATCATATAAACTAATTTATATCTTTTCTGGTCTAACACTGTTTCTAATATTCAAATTTCAATGGTGCCGACACGAGGATTTGAACCCCGGGCCTGCTGATTACAAATCAGCTGCTCTAGCCAACTGAGCTATGTCGGCATCGAAATTGAGCCAGAATTATAGTGCAATCTTTTTTCAATGTCAAGAGTTTTTTTTAAAAACTTACAAAATCTCCATCTTTTAAAATAATTGGCTCCCATTTTCCTTTACAGAGTGCTATCTCATCAACTATTTTTTCTAAGTAAGCTGGCTTTATATGGTTAATATAGAGACTAATATCTTCCCTCTCTAAACTCTCTAACTGCTCAAAAAGCAGCCTTGGTGTTAAATGCTTGCTTACTCTTGCAAGCTCATGCATCTCATTTGGAAATGAACACTCAAGAACAACTGATTTTATCCTTTTATTTTTCTCTAGCTCCTCTATTATATTTTTTAGAGAAAATGTATCTTCTGTTATTAGAACTCCGGTATCTCCCCTCATATAAATATAACCACAACTCGCGACCGTATGATCGGTTGCTATTGGACGTATTGTCTCATGCTCTGAAATTTGGTACTCTTTATTGAGTTGAATTTCTGTATAAGTTATAGCCATAGCATCTTGATTTTTTAGCTTGATTTTTGAAAAGTCAGGCCAAACCTCATCATTGAGTATATTTTTTTGGATACTGCTAAGCGTACTTGGTAATCCTAAAATATTTAATGAAACTCTTCTCTGTCCATAATAGTTATCAATCATAGAGGCTATGTCAACTATATGGTCCAAATGTGCATGAGTTATCCAAATATTTTCTAACTCTATACATCGAGTCTCCAATCCAGCTATTAAGTTTCCAGCATCCATTACATTTTGTTTATTCAATAGAATAGAACTTGTAGCACACTCTTTAGAGCGTGTTCCATAAGCTCCAAGTATCTCTATCTTATTTTCAGTTTCTACTGTTTGCTCTACGAAGTTATCTTTAAATGTATCTCTTACTTTACAGATTGCTTCGAGATTTTCAAAAAACAGATCAATAAGGCGTGGGTCAAAATGTTTTCCCCTCTCTTCTCTAAGTAGAGAAAAAATCCTATCATCACTCCATGCTTTTTTATAAACCCTATCAGAGCCAAGCGCATCAAAAACATCTGCAAGTGCAGTAATACGTGCAAAGATATGAATATCTTCACCACTTTTTTGATTTGGATATCCACTTCCATCCCACTTCTCATGATGCTCGTAAGCAACAGTTGCGGCAGCTTGTAGTAGTGGGCGCTCAGAGTTTTTGATCATGTTGTAACCAAGTTCAGCATGCTTATTCATGATATAGCGCTCATTCTCATCAAAACGCCCGGGCTTATTTAAAATATTATCAGGAATAGCCACCTTACCAATGTCATGCATAGGGCTTGCTTGTTTAAGTAGTTCAGCATCACTTTTGCTTAATCCATATGCAAGTGCTAAAAGTTTTGAATACTCTGCAACACGCTTTACATGATTACCTGTCTCTTTTGAGCGACTCTCACCAATTGCTCCCATAGTAAAGATGACTTCTCTTTGTGTCTCTTCTATCTCTTTGGTGAGTTGTGCTGATACTATAGTCTCTGCAGCATATGTTGTAGCTAGTGTAAGGCGCTCCATATCTCTGTTATCAAAAAGACCCCCATTACCTCGTCTATTTATAACTTGAAAAGCTCCAATAACATGCTCATTATAATCATACATCGGTATAACCATCATCGATTTGGTTTTATACCCTGTAATCTTATCTATCTCTTGATGAAAACGCTCATCCATATAGACATCATCTATGATGTAGCGCTCTCCATTAACAATAGACTCACCCACTATGCCAGAACCCATAGGAAGAGTTATGGGTTCTATCCCATCAGCGACCTTAGTAATGATACTTTTTTTATCATCACTTACTATCCAAACACTACAACGATCAGCACCACTAAGAGTTTTTCCCATCTTTGCAAGGAGCTCAATCACTTCATCATAGTCTCGTCTAGAAGAGACCTCTGCAAGATAGACAAATATAACCTCTAAAAGTTCTGTAGCATTTAAAGAACTTATTTCACTTTTCATACTTTTCTCCATTATTTTGTATTATATCACTTTACTTACTGTGAAATTCATAGACTCCATCAAAGTTCTGTAGGTTATTACTTTGTAACTCCTCAGAACGATTCATATAAAGTTTATACAAAGGTTTGTTATACTCAATAAAAAGTAACTCAAATCTTTTATAAGATTGCATAAAATCATGATTCAAATAGTCGCTATATGCCTCTTCATATTTTTTTAATTCTTCTTGCTGTAATTTTGTTGGTGTACCTTTTTTAATAACTTCATAAATACTTACAGCGTTGTGTTTTCCCTTTACAATCACCTTGTCTAAAAACTGTAACACATACTCTTGTTGAAGATACTCTTTTGTAAACTCTGAAATAATAAGCCGTACACCGTAAATCTTACAAAGCCCTTCTAAGCGTGAAGCCAAGTTTACTGCATCACCAATAATTGTATAATCAGAACGACCGCTAGAGCCTATTTCTCCAACCACGACACTTCCTGTGTTAATACCTATTCCAAAATCCATATTAAAACCAAACTGATTATAAATAACCTTATTTAATTCATCCCGCTTTTCAATCTGTTCAAGCGCACTCTCTACAGCTCTATCCGCATGCATCTCTACTGCAAGTGGTGCATTCCAATATGCCATAATTGCATCACCAATAAACTTATCAATTGTCCCACGCTTATTTTCAATAGGAATAACCATCTCATTCATGTACAAATTTAAAAAGTCTGTTACTTTTTTTGGATCGCCAAGTTCTTCAGAGATTGATGTAAAAGAGCGAATATCTGAAAAATAGATACTCACAACAAGCTCTTGTGCGGTTAAATCACGGCTATTAGGATGTGATAAAAGATCATTCATTACCTGAGGAGAAACTTTTTTAGAAAAACTCTCTTTTATAAGCTCTTTTTGTCTCGTTTCATAAAAATAATTCACCCCTAAAAGCGTTACAAATGAAGTAAACAATGTAACAAGAGGAAAAAGAAAATTTACTATAAAATGTTCATTAAAAAGTAAGTAATACTGACTAGAAGCAACTCCAACAATGAGTGCTAAGATAAAGAGTAAAAGATACCAGAATGAGAGCCTTGAGAACAAAAACAAAACTATAAAAGCTATCAAAAAAATAGTAGTTAAATCAAATAGCTCAACCCAATTTGGCTTGTAAAGCATATCGTTTTTTTCCAAGTTGTCCACAAGGTTAGCATGAAGTTCTACACCGGGGATTACACTTTCTAAAGGAGTAGAACGTAAGTCCATGAGTCCGTATGCTGAAGTACCAAGAAAAACATACTTATCCTTAAATATATCCATATCAATATTTTGCTTTAAAACATCAACAGCAGAAATATATTTATAACTTTTTGCACTACCACGAAAATTAAGATGCAATCTTCCAAACCTATCCACAGGGAGAACTCTTTCATCTAACAAGAGTCGCTCTATTCCAGCCTCAGAGTACTCAAGAGTAATCCGCTCAATACCATTGATAATACGAAAAAGTTCAAAAGCTAAGGAGGGGTAGATTTCCATATCATAATACATAAGCAGGGGTACACTACGAATAACTCCACTCTCATCTGGAATATTATTAATAAATCCAGAAGAGTATGCAGCATTTTGCAATATCTCTAAATTGTTTACAACACCTTTTGGGGATGGCAAGAACTGCTGATTTGACAAGCCTTTTTGCACATAAACTGTGGACGTTTGAGGAGCTTCATGCTCATTTACATTTTCAAAATCAAAAATATACCCAAGAATAGTAGGGGTATCCGATAATGTTTTAGCTAGAAGTTCATCATAATCAGGAAGGTTTTCTGGTTTTAGACCCCATTGGGTAGCTACACTCTTAGGTGAAGTTTTATCCTTTTCAGCAAAAAGCATATCTAAAGCAATTCCAGCTGCACCAGCATCACTCAAGTTTTGTAGTATTTGAGCAACCTTCTCTCGCTCCCATGGCCATTGTCCAACTGATTTAAGACTTTTCTCATCTATGTCAACTATAATAATATTTTTACTAACATCCTCATTACCACGAAGCTTAAAGTAAAAATCACGTATGTGAGAATCAAAAGAGTGAAAATGTGCTGGTAAAAAAAGGTATCCACTTACGAGGACACTCGTAAGTAGAATATACAACAGCGTGAGTGTATGGAACTTGTTACGTAACATTAAGGAGTCTGTGTCACCTGATAGACACCCTTGGCTGTTATAAGATTTTGTGGATCTTGTATCGCAAAATTACCACCAATTGATTCAGCATTTGGTCCATAAAAAGTTCCATTAAGACTCTCTGTAGTGCCTGAGAGTTGTAATGTATTTGCAGTAATTGTAGCTGGGTTAAAAATATAATCAATATCTTGCAAGAATAGTATAGCTTCAGCATTTGCAAAATCTACACTCATCTGAGCTACTCCTGAAACTGTATTTGAAATACCTACAGTAGTATCAAACATTCTATACTCTCCTTCATAATTTACCTGTGTATTTAAAGAAGATATAACAGAAGCATCTGTTGGCTCACCTGCCACCCACAGACCCTCAAAAGTTTCCCTCACATTTATAAGATTAAAGTCTTGTTCAACCTTATAGTCTATAGTAGCATCCCACTCTCCCCATGACATATAGTCATCACTATCTAAATCCGTAAGAGTTATAAAACTGCTATTCACAAGTATAGCATCGCTTGATGTACTTCCAGACTTAGCAGAGAGCTCTACGCTACTAAACGTGGCATCATTTCCAATAATGAATTTCCAGTCATCAAACTCACCTGATAGTGACCAATTCTCTCTATTACTAACCTCTAACCATGAGTTTGTAGTATCAAATGTATTAGATTGCGGTAAAAAACTCAAATTTACTAGAGAGTTCATAGAGTCAATAGAAAAGTTTTGAGAATTATCTACACTGAAGCCACTCAAACTCATCATACTCAAGTCACTCTGAGAATTTTGTGTGAAAAATACATCCTGAAGATAACTTGCAAATTCACCTGATTGAGAGGACTCCTTATTTTGTGTTGTGTCTATAAGCATACCTTCATCATATATGACATCGGATTTATACTCTTCTCTCTTGAAGTCATTCTGACTCAAGAAATACTCAAGATTAAGGAGTTGAAGCTCCTGTGCACTCAGTGGTTTCACTTGAACTTTATACATACTACTTATGTGAAGGTACTCTCCTGCTTTTACTTCATATACAACTCCATCTACTTCGACGTAAATAGCACCATAAGTACAATAAACAGACTCTTCACCATCTTCTTTATGCACAACAGTGAAGTTTGTCCCACGAATCCCAATTGTTGCTGTCTTTGTTTTGACTTTAAATTTTTGTGGTGCAACTTTTCCAATTTTTCCTGTAATAGTCCGTATTGCGCCTTTAAAAAGACCCAGTTCTACACTACTATTTTCACCATTGTCTGCTAAATACTCAGCAATAATAAAATGTGACTCCTTACCAACTGTTACTACAGTATTATCTGTAAATAAAATCTGTGCTTTACTCTTCTTAGCAGTGATAATACTATCTGTTTTATAGAGTTTTTCGCCCAAAAACAGTTTTTTCACAACATTTTCATTTTTTAGGCTCACATCTCCTTTAAGAGCACTTACTGTTGCAACACTGTTTGCATAGAGCGTAACACTTGTAAAAAGCGTAATCAATATAATTTTTAAAAGGACATGCATCTTATACTCCTAAAATGTCTTACGTAAGCCTAGGCTTAGAGTGTACTTTTCGTAACTATAGCGTGCTTGATTTGACTCGACACGTGAATAGTGAAGCGTAGAAGTAAAATTTAACTGTGGAATCAACTCTGCATTAAATTTTCCTACGATCTCAGTTCCAATATCTTCTCTTTTTGAACTAAAGAGTGGATCAAAGTCGCTATAACCTCGCTCTCGAAGCTCTCCAAAAAGGCTTGCACCATAAATTCTGTTAAACTGCTTGGCATAACTCACAAAAAATCTATACTCTCTGTAATCAACATCAACACGTTTTCCAGTAAGCTTTTGTTCATCTATTGCTCTAAGTCCTCCATGTACATAAGAGCGTGGAGAGAGAATATTTTGCAGTTCATAAGAAAGCTCATAGTGGTTTGCATCTAAATCAGCCACACGATCTTCTAAAAAAAATTTTTGTTGTAATTTTACTTTACATATACTGCGGAGTGTAGTTGTATGCAAGTACTCCAATTTTGGAACAACTCCAACACTTTGCATATAACTTTTACTCCCTAAATAAAGTCTATCAATTACAGCACCTATGGAGTATCTACTCTTAATATCTTTATAAAGAAGCTCTGGTACATATGCTACATAGCCAACATCATAATCATGCTCTTTGAAGTATGTTTTAGCATAGATATCTAAAGAATTTTTTAGAGCAAATCCTCCTTTATCACCAAAGTCATAAATATTATTGAGTGCAGCGCCAACTGTAACTGCACTATCTTCCCTTTTCTCACTCGAAACCTTTAAACTACTGCCTCCAGCGTTAATGTTATACTCACTGTCAAGTGATCCATAGTTTACATTTGAGTCATAAAGCCAATCCAAATCCAGGCTTACATAAGTAAAAGATTTCTCCTGTACTTTTGTTACTTTTGCCAGGTAGAGTTCTATGTTTGTTCGTACATTTTGAGGAATATTTGGATTTGCAAGGACAGATTCAAAGCTATTTTGTGCATCTGCATACATGCCGAGCATAAAATAGGTTCTTGCCATTTCAAGCTGATTTCTCAAATTACCACTATCTAGAATGGCAACACGTTCAAACGCTGCAAGTGCTACTTCATACTCACCTACCTCATAGGCTGATCGCCCAAGGTAAAAATTTAGTTTTGCATCTGACAGCTTTGAAAGATAGAGTTTTGAAAAGAGTGTGTAGCTTTTACTAAACTCTTTTTTTTTATAAGATTCAATAGCCTCTTGATACTCTGCATTAATATCTGCATGTAACTGTAGTGTATACAAAGAAGCTACAAACAGCATTATAATTTTTTTCATCCGATTGTCCTTAAATATTAAAAGCCTATGATTATACAGTATTAGAATGCAAGGTTCATACAGCTCTTACTACATCATTTGTCCACAAAGTCTCTTGTTCCGACCAACTCATAGATAGCAACAGACTCTTTTTTCCCTTTAACATATGTTACTCCAAGCTCCTTACATATAAACTTATTTTTGACAAGTTGATGTGTTGCTTCAGAGATAATAATACCTACTCCAAACTCTTTTGTTTTTGACTCAAGACGTGATGCTAAGTTTACACTGTCTCCAATCACTGTATAGTTAAAACGTTTTGTTGCTCCCATATTTCCTACAACTGCTTCACCAGTATTAATCCCAATACCTATTTCTATAGGTGCTACTCCCTCCTTATGTAACTCTTCATTAAGCTTACGTAAGCTAATTTTCATATCGAGAGCACACTGACATGCTGCAGCGGCATGCTCTTGTACAGGTACGGGTGCATTAAAAAATGCCATAACAGCATCCCCTATGTATTTGTCCAACATCCCTTTGTTCTGGATAACACACTCCGTCATAGGTGTGAAATAGCGGTTAAGTAAAGTAATGAGCTTTTGCGGGTCATCCATCTCCTCTGAAAGTGCTGTAAAATTACGAATATCACTAAAGAGTATACTTAACTCCCTCTTTTCACCTCCAAGCTCAAGTCCACCTGGTTGAGCTATAAGTTTATGGAGTAGCTCTTTGGAGAGGTAACTTGCAAAGGCTCTTTTTAAAAAACGGCTATCTTGCTCTTGAAGATAAAACTGAAATGTCTCTTGCACAATCGCGCCAAAAAGAAGCATAAGTAGAGGGTAGAACATATCAATATAAAGTAGATGATAAAGCAGAAAATATTTGCTGAGTACAAAAACTCCACCATACACAAGAAGATATAAGCCGACTCTATAGAGAAGTTTTTTTACAAACAAGAGTGTTACGTAAAGCCCTACGAATATAAAAAGAATGAAAAGTGCATTTAGAGCTTTTGACTCTTGAAGCAGCTCTGAGTTTATAAAGTTTGAGAGAAAAGTAGCATGAAGATAGACACCATACATGTTTCCTAAAGGAGTCGCAACACGATCGCCTATACCCATCTCAGTAACACCAAACAAAACAATTTTATCTTTTATCTTATCTTCTACTTTTCCATCATATACATCTGCAAATGAGAGTGTTGTAAAGGCATTTTTAGCATAATAATTTAGACGTACAAAACCGTTCCTATCTACAACTATTTTTTTTCCATCTAAAACAAATTCTTTCGATGACTCTCTATCCAAATCACTGTTAAATCGCAAACGAAGTGTCTGTATGGCCAAGGATGGATAGAGTTCATCTTTTACCCTAAAAACTGTAGGGTAGTATCTATAAAGTGTATCGACAGCCGGAAGCGTAGAAAAAGCAGCTTGCATACTGCAAGACTCCAAAATGGGAGAGTGATTTAACTCAATATAATTACTACCAAAAAAAATATCATCTTGATCTGATTTACTCAATAGTAAATCAAGGGCAGAGTCTTGTAAGATAATATGCGCAGTTTCATCTAAATGTTGTGTTGCCTCAGCGCGTAAAAAAAAACCACAGACACTATTTTGAAGATGGGAGAGTGCTTTTGCAAGTGCTTCATCTTGGTCTGTAGCCTCTGAAAAAACCATATCAAAAGCTACAGTTTTAGCGCCCTGTAACTTTTCTATGCCTTGAGCTAAAAGCTCTCTATCCCATGGCCAACGACCAAAACGATTAACACTCTTCTCATCTATTGCAACTACTACTACTTCAGAGCTTGGTTGATTTTTAGTAAGAAGCAAATTAATATCGTTGTATTTTAAAGAGAAAGTCTCTAAAAAAGCAAACTTTTGCATAGCTAAAAATAGTACAAAAGCTAAAACAACTAGAAGAAGAGGATTACTCTTTTGCAAAAAGTTTTTCAAAATAGAGAAACTCCTCGTTATGATCTTGCGTAAAAGCACTCTCTTTGACAACATTATCATCAAAACTAAGGGTATTTTGCTCTTCTAAATCAAAGGCAGCACTTTTTTGAGGTTTTTCATAAGCATCCATAGCATTTTTGTACTCTTCAAAAGCCTTATCTTCTTTTGCTTTGTAAGCTTCAAACTCCGCTTGCACTTTTTTTCTATAGAGCATAAACTCCTTTTCTATACTTGAGATGCCAACACGACCCTCTTGTAAAAGCAGCGCTTTTTCATCATCTGATTTTACAATAAACGTTGTTCCTTTAATACCTATAATTGCAAAGTCAGTTCTTACCTGCATAGGCTGAGTTGCCTTTTTGGATGTTATTTTGTAATAAACTTTTCCTTGTGACTGAGAAACAACACTCTCTTGTGTAAAACTCAACAGTGAATCAGCATCTACTATAAGGGTTGAATTATCTTCTAAAACAATCCTTACGTAACTCTCATTGTAGGTCATAACAAGATCACCCACTTCAAGGCTCATACCATTACGTAAGCCTTTTTTAAAGACAGTATCTTTTTTTTGAATCTTTGCATTGCCCAAGACCTTATCTACGTGTCCAACGACTCCAGCAAAAATATATGTAAAACTTGTTATTATCAGCGCTATAAAAAGTTTCATACTGATTTCATCCTTAATATTTTCATCTATTATATCATGTTGCAAAGGAGCAAAATGTTAAAAATACTTTTTTCACCATCGGAAGGCAAAAAGAGTGGTGGCACTACCCAAAAGAGCAAACTTTTTGGAGCTACAGATGCACGCAATGAGATTCTCAAAGCTTATAATGACATAATAAAAGCTACCGACCAAGAGCGTATACAGTCACTTTTTGGCATCAAAAAGTGGAGTGAGTGTGAGCCTTATCTTCAAGATATTTTCACTGCACCAACCATGCCGGCAGTTGAGCGCTACAATGGGGTAGCCTATGAGTACCTTGATTATGAAAACTTAGATACTGCAGCACAAGAGTATCTCCAAAAAAACCTCATCATATTTTCAAACCTTTATGGCCCAATTTTAGGTGGGGATACAATAGCAAACTATAAAGTCAAACAGGGAAATAGTGTCGGTACAATAGCTCCAGAAAAGTTTTACAAAGAGCGTTTTAGCTATCAACTTGATCTCTTTTTAACAGGGAGTGAGATTCTTGATCTGCGTGCAGGCTATTATGATAAATTTTATAAAACAACCAGAGATTACACGACTCTCAAATTCTTAAAAAAGGGCAAAACTGTAAGCCACTGGGCAAAAGCATACAGAGGAATAGTGCTTAAAGACATTGCAAAAGCTGCCATAAACTCACTGGAAGATTTTGGTAAACTCGAGATTGAAGGGCTTCAGGTGAGCGAGATTAAAAAAACGAAAAACAAAACAGAGATAATCTACAATATTGTAGATTAGTTCAGTACCATCTCATTGCCTGTAGCACTTGCAGGCTCTACCTCTTTATGTACATTGACTGCAGGTTTTATATGTCCCTCACGTCCATAAATGTAACTCTGCTCTTCAACTATGACCCTATACGCTTTATTAAGCTCTAGTGCTCTCTCTTTTGAAGGGATAAGCAGTGTCGATACATCATCATGCAACTTTGCAATCGCTTCACTCTTGAGTACTCCATCTTCAAAGAACTTCTCTTTCACCTCATCATTTGCTCTAAACTCATCGCCGGCACCATTAATGCGTAGATAACGACTATACTCAAACTCGCCATTTTTTGTGAGTGGCTCACGTATTCCCTTAAGCCCATTAGCATCCTGACTCCAGTGATACCACCCTTGCTGTTTTGCACTATGAGGAAGCTTTCTAACAAATGCAAATGTGCTGTCTTCTATGGCTCCTATGCCACTATGACACCCTATACAATAGAGTGTCTCTTCATAGTTTTGCGGACGGAGTTCCCCTTGAGCATCCTCTATAAAGCCTTGGTATCTCCACCCAAGTCCAGTTTTAAGTCCTCGCTCACTATCTCCATCGATGTGTCTAAGTCTATCCGGAAAGAGGTCTTTTTCCATTATCTCAGCCATAGAAGCATTTTGCATCTGAGCATAGGTGTTCCAACTCTCTTTTTTTGCATAGCGTAGCTCTTTCATTCTGCTTGCCATTGTTACAGTTTCATCATCTACATCCAAGTAGCGTACAGAGTGCAAAAATTCCGTGCCTTTTGGATAGAGCCCAGGAGCAATAAGCAACTCATTACTCTCTAGAAGTCCTTTGGCTTTTCCCACATAACTCATAGAGAAATTTACTATCTTACGTAAGGCTGTATCATAGCTTGGTTTTATCCACTCATATTTTACAAACTCTGCTTCAGATAAGACTCCATCTCTGTTTAAATCTACTCCGTACTTTTGCTCATCGACTTTTTCTATGACAATATCTTCTCTTTTGATAAGTGCTTCCACAACTGCCAAGTTTATTTTATAGACTTCAAGGCTAAAACTGCCATTTGCATCCTCTTGCATTACTTTTGGCAGACGAATAAGCACATCATCAAAGCTTCCATTTGTTGGCCAAAATGTTCCTAAAAATGGTGCATAGGCAAAGGCTCGCCAACCTGTGTAACTCCCATCTGCTTTTTTATCAAAACCCTCTGTGTCAAATGCAAACTGACAATCTGGAGTATACCCACTCCAGATGCCATCCCCATCTACATCCCAAGCCTCAGGCAGGGCTCTTAGTTTTTGCGCTAACTTCAATTCTGCATTAGCATTTTTGTAGTTATTTTCCCTTACATAAGAGAGCATATCTGCATCACTCTGACTGCTTACGTAAGCACTTCTATCTTTAAAAAGGTTTGTAAACTTATTGACTTTTGTAAACTCACGCATATCATAGATGGTCTGCAAATCAGGATCATCTATGTAGTTTGGTGCTATTGAGTTAATGTGGCAAGAGTAACATGGGTTATGCGAAACATTGCTTTCATCTAGAGTTTTTGTATAACACTGTGCTGTTACATAAGCGGCTGGATTATAAAGAGCTTGCGTGGCTTTAAAGTCAATGCTTAGTGGCACTATACTCTGAGGGGAGTTTGTCTCATTTGAAGTGGTGTTACATCCATAAAACACGATGGCTGCTATAACACTAAGAGCAACAAGAGATTTCATAAACACTCCTAAGAACATAGTTATAAACTCCTCCAAAGAGGAGTTGAAAAATTATTTAATCTCATAAATCACAGTAGATCCGCTAACTTCATAAGATACAACTAAAAGGTTTTTGCCATTTGGTGACTTAGATGCTGGAATGAACACCATACCCTCTGGAGAGATGTCATTTTTACCATGTGTTACTAAATACTCAACAAATGTTGGTGCATAAGGGTTTGTGATGTCATACATTACGATTGCACTCTGTCTCTCTAAACCGACAAAAGCGTATGTTTTTCCATCTATAGCTCCTACAGCAAGTGCTTCAGGCTCTGCACCTTTGTTACCACTTCTACCATCCATTTCACCCTCATCTTGGTTGAAAAGTTTTGGCTCATGCTCTGCTACAATGTGTGAAATTGCATCACCACTATCCCAAACTAAGTTACCATTTTCATCCCAAATAGCGAAGCTTCTACCACCGTAAGTGTAAATAGTTGTATTAGTTGAGATATCTTTCATAACTTTTAAATCTTCATAACCATCAAGTGAAGCTGGTGGAGTCACCCCAATGTCACCGAGTTTTTTCAGCTTAATCTCATCAACAAAAACATCATTGTCACTACTATCAAGATACTCTCTACCATCACCCTCATTTGCTGTTACAAGATATGTTGCTCCACCAAATGTATATGAAGCGATTGAGTCTGGTTGGTAAAGTGCTTTAAGACCTGCATGGTTTTTAAAGATGATTTTTCCATCTTCTTCTATGTCTATTTGATTCTCTACACCATAATCTTTAGCACCTAAAGACTGTACTGCTTCAACCACTGGAGTAGCACCACTAATGTCCACTTTTGCTACTGCATTGTTCTCTTGTAGTGTTACGTAAGCAAAGTTACCTACTACGCTAATATACTCAGGTTCCAAGTCAAGTGACGTAGAATTACTTGGTGTACCACCAAGTCTAACAGCTGTTCCATCTTCTGCATCGTTTAAATCTCCATCTACAAATGCTACTTCGCTGTAGTTTCCATCAGCGACATTTACCATACCAACAGTTCCGTTCACATCAACATATACTCCAGTTGATGCATCTGGTTCACCCTCATTAGCAACTATAATTTTTGTTCCATCTTCGTTAAATGTAACCATATCAGGTAAGTATCCTACTGTTACATTTTTATCATACGTTCCATCTGTGTTGAAGATAACAACTTTCCCTTTCTCAGCCGTTTTATCTGCACTACCAACAGCTACAGCAACTTTCCCATTTTTCACTGCAACACTCTGTACACCTGCACCATAAGCAGCAAGGTCAAGCGACTCTAGCAGTGTAGGATTTTGCACGTCTGCAAGGCTTACAACGTCTAGTTTGTTGTCTGCACCATTTGTGATAAATAGTTTCTTTGTTGCTGCATCATAGGCTGTTATCTCACTACCACCCACTTTTCCACTATTGTAAGCACCAAGTTTTACTAAAGAGTTACCATTGAGTGTGTCAAGGTTTTTAATAGGACCCATTACACCAACTGATGACTCACCAACTTCAGCTGTATCTGCATCTGGGTGCTGTGTAACTGCTGTCATATAGCCATAACCGTTAATGTTTTCATACCAGAACGGTGATGTAGTCTCAGCTCCAAGTGGCGTTGTAAATGTTCTTACAAGTGAGCCATTTTCAATGTCATATGCCCAAATCATATTGTTTAAGTGACTTGAAGTATCTTCACCGATGAAAAGCAGATTTGAACCTTTTAAGTATGTAACGTTATCTGGATTAGAGATACCATTTACATCACATCTGTTTCCGGCATACTCTGAAGCTGCATCGTATGAAGCAGGAATACCGTTAATGATTGAGTACATATTGTTTACTACGTAAGCACTCTTGATTTTTTTATCTTCATTATCTCTTTGCTCTGTTTGAGCGACATCGAGTGCATAAACAGCTCCACAGCTATTTTTTGCAAGTCTAATGTCATTGTTTCCACCTAAGTCACTTGATGAGTCATCTTCCATCCCTTTTGCTACTTCACTCATAGCAACAAAGAGTTTGTTATGATCAGCTGAGAAAGTGATACCCTCCTCTTTTCTAAACTCTGTAGTAGCTCCAAGGTATGCAGCATAACGACGAGTCTCTAAGAATGCAGCAACTTGCTCTTGTCCTGTTACAAGTTGTAAACACTCATTTCCAGCTGATGTATTTACACTTACAAAACCAGAAGTTGGACACGTTCCATCTGCATTTGGCGTCTCAACATTAAAGATGTCACTAAAAAGAGGTGCATCATTTGTTGTAACATTATTGTCAGCATCTAAAATTGCTTTAATCTGTGCATCTGTTGCCTCTCCTAATTTTATCCAAGAGAGGTCAGCACGTCCACCATCCACATCTGAGTTCTGATGCCATTTTGCTGCATAAAGTGAACCTGCACTTAAGTCTTCAGCTTTATCAGCCACAAACATAAAAAGACCAACGTTTGTACCATCATCTGAAAGATAGACTGTTTTTCTATCTGGCATTACGTAAGAGAGCTCATGTGACATTCTTCCCATTGCGTAGTGTTTTGCATACACAGCATTTCCGTTTGCATCTATAGTAACTTCAGGAGTCCATCCATAGTAGTATGGAGACATTTTCGTAGCATCACCACCCCAGAATTTTGCTGTCTCATCATAATATTTATTTCCGGTAAGTCCTGTAGTTGCATTTGCATCTTCTTCAACAAAACGTGCATCTGTCTCGTACTCTTCACTTCCTAAGTGAGACTCCCAAGGAGTTCTCTGCCCAGCACAGTGTACAAAACCACCAAAGCCAGCTGCTTGAGAGATGAACTCCAAGGTATTAGGCTTAACACTAAGTGTACCAGTTTGTGTATCTTGCGCTAATTCTGCCTTATACATTGCACCAACTTGACATTCAAACTGTGAAACAAGATAGAGTTTGTTATTTTTTTGTAAGATAGATGAGTAGTCAAGTCCTGAACCTACACCATCATTTGTACCATTACATACATAAGGGCTTCCATCATCAAAAGTAATAGGCTGATCTAAATAGTCTTTTACTTGACCAAAAACTTCACCATTGTCACTTGCGTTTGTAGCAAGTAGTTTTGTAAAAGAGAGTGCCTGTGTCTCATTACCAAGTGTTACCAATGAAGATGACTGAATGGACTTTTGAGCATCTCCTAAAGGAGTATCAATATTTTCAAACTGTACTTTTGTTGCTACAATCCCAACTTGTACAGTAAGATCTGAGCCGTCAATCCCATCTGCACCTGCAGTACCTGCTGTACCATCTTCACCATCGCTTACACAACCACTTAATGCTGCCATGATAGCTGTTGCCGCTGCTAAACTCAACCATTGTTTCATACAATATCTCCTGTAAATTGAAAAATCGATGCAATACTATCTTCACATCATTACAAGCAAATCTCTACTGAGTTACACTTTCCTTACAGTTGGATTACAAAAAACACTCTTTTTGTTGCCCTGTGTTTTTGAATTGTCACTCTTCTTGAGCTAACTTTGTGTAAAATAGAGCTTTTAATAAAACTGAGGATTAAAGATGCAAGAGGACTCACAAGAGTATAAAAATAAAAAAAGTTTTTTTGAGAGTATTATTACACTTTATGGTCGTAACGTAGTTTTAGAAGCTTTACAAGAGAGTAGTATAAAGATTCACAAACTACATATGGCAAAGTCAAATAGACAAGACTCTACCATTGATGCGATTCTTGCACTCGCAAACAAACGAAATGTTGAGATTAAAGAGCATGATAAAAATGCACTCTCTAGAATCAGTAAAAATGCTAAACAGGATCAGGGAGTAGCACTCGATATTGTTGCACAAAGTTATAAAAGTAGTGATGCGCTAGAAGCATTAAACTCTTTTAAACTCATTGCCCTTGATGGCATACACAATCCTCAAAACCTTGGAATGATTATTAGAAGTTGTGCTGCTGGCAATGTTGATGGCATTATTCTTCCCAAAAAAAATTCAGCAAAAATCTCCCCTTTAGTAATCAAAGCAAGCGCAGGAACCCTTTTTAAAATTCCAATCTACTACTGTAATGACTTAACAGATGTCTTACGTAAGCTCTCTAACACTACAGTATATGCACTCTCTTCGCATGCAAAAGAGAGTATATATACTATTAAGAAAGAAGAGAGAAGTATATTTGTACTTGGAAATGAGAGTGAAGGAGTCTCTGAAGAAGTTACAAAACTGTGTAACGCTAGCGTGGCTATTCCTATGCAAAGAGGGGTAGAGTCTTTAAATGTTGCCGTGACTGCATCACTCATAGCCTTTATGCTATGAGATCATAATGTCATAAGGTCTTTTAATCTCTTTGAACACTTCATCTACAGACATATGCCTGCTCTTACGTAAGAACTCTTTGCCATCTAAAAAAATAAGTACAGTAGGGATTGCATAGACACCAAAATGAGGTGCTATATCTTCATGCACTGATATATCTACACTCTCAACTTTAAAAGCATCAAAGTTTTTCTCTAACATCTCTAGAAGTTTAGGTTTTAATGCATGGCAGACACTACATGTTGGGGCTGAGAAGTAGACCATTACGGCGAGATTTTCATCTATCGATTTTTGAATATTTTCTATTGTTTGCATTTAAAATTATAGTAAAATTCATCTATGAGCACAATTATTTTTAGCATTCTTAGCATATATATTTTTATTCTTTTAGGTTACGTAACGAAGATGTTTTTTACAGACCGTATTGATGACACTACAGTAACACTTTTAAATGTCTATATCTTGCAAGTTTTTTTAACGTTTTGGGGTTTACTTATTCGCCCAATTGACCTTACACTCTTTTTTGCCCCTTCAATCTATCTGCTCATAGTCCTCACAGTTGTTATACTGTCTGCACTTTTTGCAAAACTTCTTTTTGAAGATAAAAAAGAGTACTCTATTGCGACTGTGGCAGCTATTATTGGCAACACAGGGAATCTAGGTATTCCTATCAATATCGCTATATTTGGAGAAGAGTCAATTCCTTATACAACTATTATTAATCTTATGAATATATTTGTTGTCTATACACTTGGAGTTTTTTACTACTCTAGAGGGAGTTTTGACACTAAAACATCTTTAAAAAACATTCTTAAACTTCCAATACTCTGGGCAGCAATCATCGCCCTACTTCTTGGTTTTTATAAAGTACCTATTCATGACTCTATTATGAATATATTTATGATGGGTGCCTATGCATCCATGACAATGCAGCTTATTCTATTTGGTATTTATCTCTATGGTACAAGAATAAGAGCTATTAGTAAAAAACTTATTGCCTGGACGCTATCAATTAAGTTTTTACTGCTTCCTATAGTGAGCTTTTTTATTCTTGCATCTATTGAAATGGATAGTATGATAAGAGGGATTTTATTTGTCGAACTGCTGATGCCTTTAGCAATAGCGAATGTTAATCTAGCTTCACTCTATGATTGTAAACCAAAACTAGTAACTGCACTTGTATTTATTAGCTCTACTCTCTTTTTAGGAGTAATCTTTCTAGGGGTCTATTTTTTAAAACTCCTCTAAACGTATGACTTCATAGGCCACCTCTTCATAAGGGTGCGAATCTTTTAAAGCGCGAATTGCCTCTTCTATCACTCTATCAGAACATATCATCTCCACTTTATACTCCTCTACTCTCTCAAGAGTATCTAATGAGCCAATTGCTGGTTTGGCACTCTTTACTGGCATGAACTGTCCCAGACCTTGTGTTTCCCACGAACATTTTACATAGTTTTCAAAGCATCCAGCACCAACTTCAAAAAGAGCCGCTTTTGTTAACTCTTTAGCATCTGAGGGGACAAAATAACTAAGTTTATACATCATAATTTTTTTAGCCTTTGTTTATATGCATTAGTAGAGAGATACTTCCCTTGTCTATCATTGGTTCCAGACTCCTGTTCATATGTTACTTGATTGAGCTTGGGTTTATATTTCGAGTCAATTTTCAATGATTTTTTATCATCATACACAATAGATTCAATGAGTCCACTTTTAAGGTTTTCAAGTATGGTTCGTACAGTTTGTAAGTTATTGTCTTCTACGTAGAGTTCTATTTTTTTCATAATTATTCCGTCTATTTCTAATAAAGAGTAATTATAACATTTGCTTAGGTAAAAAAATGAAAATGAAAAAAAGGAAGAGAGGTAAAAAAAAGGAAGTAAAAAGATCCTACTCAGGTATGTTACCTGAGTAAGAAAGTGTGAAATTAGCTTTCGTGACCAGCCATCTCCATAGAGATACAGTTACGATCTAGCATGTCAGTACATACGTATACACATAATGCACAACCTTTACATCTATCTTCATCAACCCATGAAGTATTTCCAACTTTATCGAACATTAGCGTATTAGCTTCTGGACAATAAAGTGTACAAGTATTACACTTGTACTCAGCACACATATCAGCGTTTACTTTTGCTACGTAATACATTAATATCCTTCCTTATATTGAAAATCTAACGATTAGATCAGATCCAGTAATATCAACAGAATCTGCCATTTTGAAAGTTTCATTGATAACTTCCATGTTTTTTGCAAGTAACTCTTCTTTTTTCTTGAATTTTTTCTCAATAGCAGAGTCAAGTGCAGCTGTACCACCAGAAGAAACGAAAGAAGATCCAAGGAATCTCTCTTTAACCGCTGCTTCAATGTTTTCAGTAGTAACTAGCTTAGTAAGACCAAGTAGCATACCCATCATAGCCATGTTTGTTGCAAGTTCAGTACCAGCGATTTTAAGTGCAAGTGCAGTTGCATCAAATTGAACAACAGTAGCATTTAAATCTTCAAGAACTTTAATGTCGTCTTCAGTAAGAACATCGAAATCAGTGTTAATAATGATAAGACTGTTTGGCTTAAGACCAGTATAGAACGGCATTGTATAAGATTTACCATGAGTAACAACTTGTGAGTGGTAGATCATAATAATATCTGGGTAAACAACTTCACCAACCTCATAAATAGGTTGGTTAGAAGCTCTTACGTATGCCTCAACTGGTGCCATACGTTTCTCAGAACCAAAAAATGGTACAAGAGACGCATATTTACCTGCATTATCCATAGTTGAACCAAGAATGTGTGCAGTTGTAACAACACCTTGACCACCAAGTCCAGAAATACGTATATTATATCTTTGTTTTTGTTCTGACATCTTATTACGCCTCCACTGCCGCAGATTTTTTAGCTTTTCTAGCAGCTTTTTCTTCTTCTTCTACTCTTTCAATAACTTCTTTTGCTTCATCAGTCATGTACTCAAAGAATTGGAATCTAGTTTTCTCTTTCTCTTTAGCATCTGCAAATACATCTTCAGTTGGAATTGAATACTCAATGTTACATGAAGTATATGCATGAATAAATGTTGGACCAACTTCTCTAGCAACAAAAATAGCACGTCTAATAATCTTAGCAGCTTTCTTGATGTTAGTTGGAGACATTCTTACAATGTACACACAACCAGCAGCTTTTGCAAGCTCAGTAGCTGGCATTTTCTCACCTTTTTTACCAAGTGGAGCCATCTTAAGTACAGCACCTTTTGGAGACATACCAGACTCTTGACCACCAGTATTTCCATAAACTTCGTTATCAAGCATGATTGTAGTGAATCTTTCGCCACGAATCCATGAGTGCATAGTCATAGAGAAACCGATATCCATAGTACCACCGTCACCAGCGATAGTAATAACATCTTTATGCTTCTCTGGGAAACGTAAACGGAACGCTCTAGTTAAACCAGACGCCATTGCATTTTGGTCACCATAGTTACCATAAATAAATGGAACTGCAGCTTGAGAAATTGCAAGACGACCACATCCAGCAGTACCAAGTGTTACTGTCTCTTCCGGATTTGGAAGTGAAGCAAAAATTAGTCTGATGTAGTAAGCCATCCAACAACCAGAACACATTGGGTGCTCTTCAACAAGCTCTTTAAATTGACCCATGTTACCTGGACCAGCTTCATCTTGAGTTTTTCCGAACGGACCGTAATCAACTAACTCAACATAATCTTTTGGTAAATATTTTTTAAATCTCTCTGCAGGAGTTATATATTTTAAACTCATTTGTATCCCCTTCTTATAATTTTAATTCGTACTCTAAACCAAGAGCCGTATAGATTTCTTTCATAATAAGCTCAACTGGAAGTGTCATACCACCATAAACACGTGGACCATCTACAACGATACCACTGTTTGGAATTGATGCTTTAACTTCTTTTGCTAACCAACCAATAATGTTGTGTTCAGGAACGATAAGCGCTTTAGCGTTTTTCGCAGCTTCTCTGATTTCATCAATTGGGAATGGTCTAATTGCTCTTACTTTAATAAGACCAACACTTAAACCTTCTTCTTGACCATATCTCCATGCCTCTCTAGCTTGTGCAGCAGCACAACCAGATGCAACAACAAATACGTCAGCTTCAGGGTTTTGAACCTCGATTGGTCCTCCTAGGTATTCATAGATATACTTCATTGCACGTCTATTTGAATCCCAAATCTCTTGTTGCCATACTGAGTGAATCAGGTAAGACATGAAGTTTGACTTTTGAACAGGTGCATCCCTTTGAATACGTGCTGGTGGAGTTTCATTATCCATAGCAGGTACTGGAGCAGCAATTGGATCAAAAGGTTTTAGTGCCATATCTTCAGGAGTCATCTCAACATAACCTTTTGCGTGTGTTACGAAGAAACCTTCTGTAGCAACAGCACAAGGAATATATACATCAACTTTTTCAGCAATAGCAAATGCAGCTAAAGTAAAGTCGAAAGTATCTTGCTGATTCTCAGCGTGAAGCATAACAGCACCACAGTGCATCATGTATGCCATCTCAATATTATCTGGCTGAATTGAAAGTGGTGCATTAACAACACGAGTCAAAATACCAAGTACAGCTGGTACACGGTGTCCTGGCCAAGAAACGATAGCTTCTAAACCACGTAAGAGACCTGGTCCTGAAGTAGCTGTAAAAAGACGTACACCTGCACGAGCTGCACCAGCGATTGCTGACATAGTACCAAGTTCTTCTTCAGCTCTGTAGTACTCTTTGATGTGACCTTGCGCGTAAATATCACCAACAAGGTGCATTACCTCTGATTGTGGCGTAATTGGATATGCGATAGCCATATCAACGTTAGCTCTTTTAACAGCTTCTGCCATTGCTTGAGCACCTGTAATAAAATTCTTCTCTCTTGGAGCTTCTTTTAAAAGGTATTTGATATCTACTAGTGTTTTATCTAGTTTTGGTGTTACATTTGGGCTCATCTATTTTCTCCTTATTCTACTTCAGTAACGTGCTCACCTTTTCTTGTCATGATGAGACTTCTATACTCGCCATAGTCTGAAGGTGATAATGATGCATGATCCTCTTTTTGTAAAGATGGATTTTCAGGTGGTAAAGTAGGTTCCCACTCGATGCCAAGTTTGTTTCTTTCTTCGATAACAATCTCTTTGAATCTTTGGATTGTAGAAGCATGTAAATCTCTAATTGACGCCATTGCTTCTTCGTGTCCCATGTAAGCACATAATGCGATTGTATAACAGCTAGTACCTGCACGAATCATTCTTAATGAAAGGTTCGCATAGTGACAGTGTACACCTACGAATATACATGCATCAATTCTATTATCTAAAATTGTTAGGTTAGGGTGATTTGGATTAATTTCAGCCTTAACATCAATTTTAGGATATTTTGGTCTGTAATCTGGCATAGGAATAATTTTACAGTTCGGAATCTCAGATGCAAGCTCTAAAATAGCTGCAGCTTTCTCTGCAACATCGTCCTTCCAGTCCCACAGTACTTGTGGACCAGGGAAAATTGTTGGGTTTCTCTTTGTAAGTAATGCTTTTGCAGCATCTCTCATTGCCTCTTCTTCAGATACAATGTTTCCGTATAGAAGTGCTTGTCCTTCTGGTGCAAGCTCAACTCCCATAGACGGTGCTGACTGCGGCATATATCCAGCCGGGCCTTCTGTGATTTTTTTCAACATAGTTTACTCCTTACATTTATGAACGAAAAAGTTTCGTAGGTATTATACTCAAAAGGGAATAGTTTTAATATAACTTTTGTATTAAACTCAAATCTTTATGTAATTTTGAAACATATTCGACAATTGTGTTACTAAAAGTCTCATACAAGTAATGAAAGTAATGAAGATTTTGAAAATTATTACTAAAAAAACCTGTTTTTTACAGGTTTTTTTCAGATTAGAGGGTTTAAATTTTGTTACAATTAGTTACACAAACTATTATGGGGCTACTCTAAATAGTGGTAAAATGAGAAAATCATGCTCTTTTATAACTTTTTTTACAGACTCTTCTATTGATTCACCAATTAGTATCAGAATAGATTTCTCTTTATAGTCTGTTAACTCTTCATATGTAACATCACCAAAAGAGTAGTTAACAAAAAGAGGCGTAGCAACATCTGTCGTTTTTACAACGCCTTTAGCTCTATAGATATTTTCTGGCAAGTTTGTCATTAATTTATCGATTTGTGCAAAAGTAATCCCATCTTTTAAATAAACAACTTTTTGTGTAATTGAGTCCTTTTCTGTATGGTTATGATGACTATAATCTTGTGCTAAGTCGACTATATCATCAAGTCTATATACGCCTTCAAAAATCTCTTTTGGCACTATACCTTGAACTGCAGACACGAGTAAATAATTATTAAATATAGACTGTCCTGTTAAATTATTTTTAATGTTATACTGCTTTTTAATTTCACTTACGTCATTTTTTAATTGTAAAAGTTCCTCATCGTTAACTAAATCTGTTTTGTTAAGTACTATGATATTTGAGCCACCAATTTGATACTTTGCTGTTGAATTTTCTTTGTATGAATTGAAGTTTTTTGAATCTACCACACAAATTACACCCTCTACAGATATGCCTAGATTTTGTAAGGACATAAAAATTGGAAATGGTTCTGAAGCACCCGATGTCTCCACAAAAATTATTTCAGGATTGTACGTTTTAATTATTTCAAGTACCCCTGCTTCGAACTCTTCTGCAAGTTTACAACAGATACACCCTTCTGATATTTCTAAAACTTCACTGTGTACATTTTTTAAAACTTTACTATCAACACCGACATCCCCAAATTCATTTACGATAATTGCTATCTGTTTATCACTAAAGTGCTCTTTTACTGTATTTGTAAGCATTGTTGTTTTTCCAACACCTAAAAATCCAGTAAGTACGAAGGAGTGTATCATTTATAATCCTTAAGTTTTATATTTGGAAAGAAATTTTTTGTGGGTTATTTTACAGTGAAGATGTAACTACTACATTAAGAGTAGTAGTTACGTAAGGTGCTTAAACTATTTTTTTGGCGCTTCAAGCATTGGTTCAAGACCAACTTCTTTAGCCCAAGCAGCAGTTAAGTCAAATGCTGCAGATGCAGTATCAAGATTTTTTTGGATGAGATCCATTTTTTTCTTGAACTTTTTCTCAATAACTGAGTCAAGAGTTGCAGTACCACCAGAAGCAGTATATTTTTTCAAGAATCTATCTTTAATACCCTCTTCGATAGCTGGCTTGCTAACAGTACCAAGTGCACCAAAAAGTGCACCAAGCATAGCCATGTTAGTTGCAAGTTCAGTACCAGCTTCATCAATAGCAAATTGAGTAAAGTCTTTTGTAAGAACCTTAACATTTAAATTATCTAATATTTTTTTATCAGTATCAGTTAAAAGATCAACATCACTGTTAATAATAATAAGACCATTCTCTTTAACACCAGCATAAAAAGGCATAGTGTACGATTTACCCATCGTGATAACTTGTGGGTGATAAATCATAACGATATCTGGATAAATTACTTCTCCTCTATCGTAGATAGGCACAGTACCGATTCTTGCATAACTTTCAGAAGGAGCCATACGTTTTTCTGCACCAAAAAATGGGTTAGAAACTGCGAAATAACCTTCTGTATCTGCTGCAGTAGCTGCAATATGAGCAGCTGTAACTGCACCCTGCCCACCAAGGGCAGGCATTCTGATTTTGATTGAATCCTTAGCCATTATAAAAGTCCTTCCTCTTTACATTTTTTTAGATATGCCTCTGCTTCTGGAGAGATGTGCTTGTAAGATGCAAATCTATCTTTATCTTGATCTTTCATCTCACCAAGACCTTCGTTTGCACTAAGTCCAATTTCAAGAATACAAGGCGTATATAAGTTAATGTAAGTTGGTCCGATTTCTCTTGCGACTAAGATAGCTTCTCTAACAGCTTTAGCAACAGCTTTAGGAGCTGAAGCAGTCATGTTTACTGAGTAGTGACAACCAGAAGTTGTAGCGAGTTCCCACATAGGTACTTTATCAAACTTTTTACCTGTTGGAGCCATTTTAAATACTTGACCTTTAGCAGTCATACCCGACTCTTGTCCACCAGTATTTGCATAAACTTCATTATCAAAACAGATTGTAGTAATCTTTTCTTGTCTGAAGAAAGATTGTAAAGTATAGTCAAGACCAATATCAACAGTAGCACCGTCACCAGCTAAAACTACTACATCTTTTTCTGTATCTGGAAATCTCCACTCAAGAACTCTTTTGATACCAGAAGCTACTGCATTTTGGTTACCAAAAAGTGAGTGTACTGTGTGTAACGCAATGTGCGGGAACATCAAAGATGTACAACCAGTTGAGTTAACAATTACAGTATCTTCAGGCTTTGGTAGTGCAGAAAGAACATATCTTAATGCTGCTGCTTCAGGACAACCAGCGCATAAAGAGTGCTCTTCTAAAAGCTCTTTAGTCTCTGGAAGTTCTTTAATACCGCGTGGTTTAGACATTTTAGTAGACCATGTAGCATTCTCTTCAAGATCAATGATCTCTTTTGGCATAATCTCTCTAAATTCCGGATTGATTTTATATATATCAAGTCCCATCTTATGCTCCTTTTCCTGGGTTAATATTTTCCATTACTTCTTTAATAATTGCTTCTGCCGGCATTGACATACCACCTGCAACACGTGGACCAGCGTGAATGTTAACATCAAGTTTTCCATATAGCGCTGATTTAACTTCGTTAGATAACCATCCAACAACGTTGAATTCTGGAACGAATACATATTTAACACCTTCAAGTGCTTCAATAATTTCATCAGTTGGGAACGGTCTAATTGTTCTTAATTTAAGAACTTTAGATTTTACACCAAGTTTATTAAGTTCTCTGTTTGCTTCTTTTGCTTGGTGTGATGCTGTACCACAAGTAATGAATGCAATTTCTGCATTTTCATCACCAGTAACATGTACAAGACCTTTAAGGTAATGTCTCGCATATGGTTTAGATCTCTCAACTGCAGATCTAATTTCCCACTGCCATGAAGCGTGAGTTGCATATGAGATATAGTTAGACTTCATTACAAATGGATCTCTTAAGAAACGTCCTGGAGGCATCTCAGAGTCAATTGTAGGTAATGGAGCTCTATATGGATTGTACGGGAAGAGTGCAATGTCATCTTCTGGTAACATTACTGCTTCACGAGTGTGAGAAACAAAGAATCCATCAACTGCAGTAATAATTGGAACGTGAACATCTGGTTGCTCAGCAACAGCAAAAGCTGCTAAAGACATGTCAAATAATTCTTGAACATTTTCAGCATACCAAATCATACATCCAGTTTCAAGAAGGTATTGAACTTCTAAGTTGTCTGGTTGAATTGTGAGTGGAGAGTTGATACCACGAGCCATAAGTACAAGTTGCATAGAAGCTCTTGTTCCTGACCATTGTGCAAAGTTTTCCATTGCACGGAGTGTACCTGGACCTGAAGTTGTAGTAATAGTTCTAGCACCAGCCATTGAACATCCAGCTACTTCAGACATAACTCCAAACTCATTCTCACCACGGAAATATACACCTACATAACCCTCAGCCCATAGCTCACCAATAAGGTGTGCAGCTTCAGATTGTGGAGTAATTGGGTAAGAAACAGACGCATCAACAGTTGCGCGCTTAACTGCTTCTTTAAGAACTTCAGAACCAGTCATGAAGTGTTTAGTCCTAGGAGCTTCAAAAAGCAGGTAGTCTGCAGATACTAGTTTCTGCCCAGACCAGTTGTGTGTTTCTGTCATATCAGTTATTTTACTCATTCTCTCTCCCTATTTCCCAAGCTCAGCTTTTACTTCTTTAGCAATAGCAACGAACTTTTCTAAATCTTCTGCATGCTGATCTCTAATTGTAGCCATTGCATCTTCATGCCCAGCAAGTGAACATAAACCAACTGTATAACAATCAGTTTCAGATCTTACAATTTTTAATGCAACGTTTGCATAGTGACAGTGTACACCTACGAAAATTGCAGCTTTAATATTGTTATGCCAAATCGTTAAGTTTGGATGATTTGGATTAATTTCTACTTCAGCATCAATTTTTGGATATTTTGGTCTATAGTCATACATTGGAATCATTTTAGCACCTAAAACTTCAGCAAGTTCTTTTATAAGCTTTGCTTTCTTTTGTGCTTCTTCATTCCATGCATATAGTACTTGTGGACCAGGGAAAATTGTTGCATTTTCGCGAGTTAACATCTGCTTAGCAACCTCTCTCATTGCAGTCTCTTCGTCTACAATCTCTTCTAATAAAAGTGCTTTTCCCTCTGGTGGTGTGATATTACCTTCATACGTAGCCGTAGGATACGGTGAATAATACGCAGGGCCTAAATTTGCCATAAGTTCTCCTAAATAAGTTTTTAAACTATAATTGTGAAAGTTTAATTATAGAATTAGTTTTCGTGACCAGCCATCTCCATAGAGATACAGTTACGATCTAGCATGTCTGTACATACATATACACAAAGTGCACAACCTTTACATCTGTCTTCATCAACCCATGAAGTGTTCCCAACTTTATCGAACATTAGCGTATTAGCTTCTGGACAATAAAGTGTACAAGTGTTACATTTGTATTCAGCACACATATCAGCATTAACTTTTGCTACGTAATACATTTTTACTCCTAATAATAACTTAAACATAGATATTAGCTATATCGCTAATATTGAGCGTTGTAGTATCCAATTATGATATATTAAGTTCAATTAAAAAACTTAATATACCCTTAATTTTAGCCACATTTGATGTTTTCAAAATGGAGTTTACAGAAAAAACCTTTTACTTTTCTTTAATTATTAACAGAAACTCTATCTCAAGTCCTTGTACATAAAAGAGAAAAAGACGTTCATATCGGTATTTAAGTGATTCATACTACTATTGTTCATTTTTACACACTTATGTATTTAGTCTCAATTATCATCACAAATGTGATATTTTTTATCATTTTTTGCATTTTAATGACTATAATAAACCATATGTTACTAACAGTATCAGACTAGGTTATTACTCATTCTCTGTTTTTATATAATTTAATAGTATTGCAAGTACATTATCAATTCTTATAAATCTCCCTATTTTAGCCTGTTCAAGTAGGTTATAATTGTTAAAATTCATTGCTTTACAGCCGGGTATATTAAGAACTTATGAGTAAAAATGTATCACCTTATATAAAGAGTTTTCTCAATAAGTTTTTTTGTCTATTTTTGTACTATAAAGTGGTAGTATAAAAATTGTGTTTTACAACTTGTACAGGGTTATTGTTCACAGAAGCTACAAATTGATTTTTATCTCACTATTTGATGAGATAAATTTCTTAAATTCTAGCCCTATATATATAGTATGCTAAAATTAAGAGTTTTCATTTTGTTTAACTTGTGTAAAATCCCATCTTGTAAATAATTTTCAGGAGTTTTAGTGGAAAATATTATACTTTTCATTCCAGCTATTCCAATAGTTATCGCATTTTTCCTAAGCTTTATTAGCAAAAAAGAGCTTATACCAAAAATTAATCTCATACTTTCAAGTATGATAGCGCTTCTAGGTCTTTTTGGAACCTATTATGTTATAAGCAACGATACTCAAATCGTAGGTTTTGATGGCTTACTGATATACAATGAACTCTCAGCAATACTTGTCCCTTATGTAGCAATACTAGGTCTTGTTGTGCGTAAATATGCAACAAAGTACATGTGGGATGAAGCCGGCTATAGAAGATTCTTTATACTACTCAATTTTATCTTTTCATCAATTTATCTGTTGGTAATGAGTAACAACCTTATTGTCTTGGCCCTTGCTTGGCAGCTTTTAAGTATTAGTCTCTATTTACTTGTCTCTTTTAATGTTGGTTCAAATACTGCTGTACAACATGCACGTTGGACAATGATTATTCATAAAGGTGCAGATCTTGTTTTTTTATTTGCTGTAATACTTACCTATAAAACTTTTGATAGCTTTGATCTTGCAGCTCTGAGTCAAAAATGGCTTGCCATGTCTCATAATCCTGTAGAAAATCCTACAATTTTTATTATAGGACTACTGTTTTTAATTGCTGCAATGATGAAATCTGCCATTATGCCATTTCATATTTGGTTGCCATACACTTCAGAAGCACCGACTCCAGTATCTGCTGTGATGCATGCTGGTGTTGTAAATGTTGGGGGGATTCTACTTAACAAGCTAGCATATCTGCTACTACTAACTCCAATGGTTTTAAATATTGCTTTTGTTATCGGTCTTATAACAGCAATTTTTGCCTCCCTTTTAATGCTTGTTGTATCAGATATTAAACGCTCACTTGGATACTCTACTGTTGGACAGATGGGATATATGATTATGGAAGTTGGTCTAGGAGCATTCTCTCTAGCTATATATCACCTTATTGTACACGGTATATTTAAAGCGACTCTCTTTCTAGAATCAGGTGCACTTATAAAATTTGCACGACATGACCCAAATATGCCAAAACGTCTCTCCTACGAACTTTTTTGGGAGGAGAAAATAAAGAGCAATACAAAAAAAGCATTTAACTACCTAGCATTTTTTGCAATTCTTCCAGTCATAGTCTTTATAGGTGTAAAGATGGTACTTAGTGAAGAATTTTTTACATTTAATGCCTCTATAGTGATTCTTGCTTTTGCATGGCTTACTGGAACGCAACTCTTTTTATCTTTTTTTAAAGTCTCAAAAGCGGACTCATTTAAAGTAATATTTGCTCTTGTGAGCTCTTTTATTATTATCTTATTTACCTATGAATTTATTGGTCTCTCACTAGAACACTTTATCTATGGACATAATGCAATTCTATTTTATCAAGCAGCAACTCTTAATGTAACTGTTGCTATGGCTCTTATTATGATTGCAGTAATTATGATTGTAGGCTGGATGTTTATGTATAAACAGCACCTTATTGATATCCCCAAAGACAAAGAGAGTTCAAGTCCGCTGCGATGGATTTTTTATAAATTTCTTGTTAAAGAAGGGAACTATTTTGCACTGCTACACAGATCTAAAAAGGGGAAAAAATGACACTTAATCTTCTCTTACTACTTTTTGCTGGAGGAGTTCCTTACTACCTTCTATTAGAAAAAGCGAAGCTTGATAGCAAAATAATTTTTGTTGTAAGTGCTTCCTTATTGGCTTTAGCAACTCTTCTCTCGCTCTCAAGTAAAACAATTGAGTCTGATTTACTACTTTTAATAACTTTTGTAAACACACTTTTTACAATATATAAAGCAAGTAAAACAACAAACTTTTATAAACTTGGTTACTACCTTATATTTATCAATGCGCCATTCTTTTTACTCTTTGAAGCCAATGGAGCAAAATATAGTCTCTCATTACTTATTTCACTTCTGGGACTCTATCTCATAGGACGATTTTATGAGAAAAATTACGCAAGTGCAAACTATCACTATATTCGTGGTATTACGCTCTCAACACCGTTCATTGGAACTTTTTTAACCATTTATCTCATTACACTTGCTCTTTATCCGCCATTTCCAAATGCGCTCTATTTCTTTAACTACTTAGTTGATGTAGAACCAACTTTAGCGTGTTATGGAATAGTTGTAACTATCTTTTTTGGGAACTTTGCTTTAGCGATGAAGGTTATGAGAGAGTCTCTTTTTGGTCGCCCAAACCCAAATATTCATTACGTAGACCTCTCTACATCCGAAAAACTTACACACTTTGGAGTTGTCATACTCCTTTTAATCTTAAGTATTACAGGCTTACAGGAGATTCTTCTATGAGTATAATTGCAAAACTTGATGCCGTTAAAGGAACAGTTCCACACTATTGGCCTATTGGCTCTTTTATCCACCACAATCCACTCAAAGGCTTTGAAGATTTAAGTTTTAAAGATGGCTTGGCAAAAGCAAAAAGTATTTATGGTGGTAGTGTCTACATGGACTCATCTTACTTCATGGAACTTTACAAAGAAGAGAAAATAGATGAGTCCCTTTTTGAGCAAAACATAAAAAAGGTTTTGGAAGATCAAAATCTTGACATACCTTTAGCTTTTGCCAAACAGTTCCTCATGGAAGTAAGCCCTAAGTGGAACAGTTTACGAATAAAGTTTTTATCGCAGCCAGAGGAGATAAATGCCGAACTTTATGCTCATCTGCAAGAAAATTCAATTTATGTAGATGACAAGGCTTGGGTAAAAAAACTTCTTAAGCATATGACGCTTTATGAAATTAATGATGCTCTTTTTGTAGGTGACGACAA
>Ga0272440_1000279_pt1 | contig 43346 bp, 35 predicted proteins | sample SSMMMBAug17_FD_192440 | JGI IMG/M metagenome (GOLD analysis project Ga0272440, IMG submission 192440) | Marine sediment archaeal communities from Little Sippewissett salt marsh, Falmouth, MA, United States - SSM-MMB-Aug17 | ecosystem: Environmental > Aquatic > Marine > Wetlands > Sediment ...
GCTTGTAACTATTTTAAAATACGATAATAGTTATATCAGATTTTTAGGCCTTGATCATCGTTTCGGCCAAATGGGATCGTTGCAGTGATCACAATGTATGGGCGAACCTTATGTTCGCCCTCGAACTAAAAACGTTTGCGAACAATTGTTCGAGGGCGAACATAAGGTTCGCCCCTACAATGTGGACGAAACGATGATCAAGACCGATTTTTATTTTTCATTGATGGTTATAGAAAACATTTTTTTGAATGTTTAATCAAGTGTTAATTTTAAAATTATGGCCATTGTAATTTTTCCTTTTTTCAATTTACAGCTTTTCAATATCAATGAACAAACGATAAATTACTAACATACTTATATATATGTAATAAAAAAACAAAGCAAGTTATTTAAAAAATGGATCATGTAAAATGTGTAAAATGGGGACGCCCTTAACTTATTAACTTGAAATCAATTTATCATTTTAATAAAGTTAATAAGTTAAGGGCGTCCCATTTCACCACATTATCGCCAAATATATATATGACATGGATCTGCCAGATCGGCCAAATGCACTTTTGGCATTTTTTCAAAATATGAATCTGGCATGCAATTAAGGAACCTTAGGTTTGGCGTCGGTTTTTGTCAATAATGCCTTCATGATCGTTATAGGCTATTGTTAGGCCTTCATGAGAAATGGTTTGCTTGTAAGTCTGATTATTATTAATTAATATAGTCTTTGGTTAAACGTTCAATATCAATCATAACATATCGCTTAAAGGGTAAGGCAAAAGAGGGATAGTCAGTGAAAGTACATTTACAAATCGAACATTTCCAACGTGTTAGTAAAGATAACACATTATAAATCAAGGATTCGCAAATGTAACGAAAATTTCGTTTTTTACATTCATGAAGTTTAAAATTTGCTGGATTTTCCAAACATTTTGGACATGGGCCTTCTGGTGGGGAAAAATCGCCTGATACAATAGAGTCCGTGTGTTTTTTTTATAGTTTCTTCAATTTCTGATTTCATGATATTTCTCCATAAAAAATTTTTAGATTGATCTATATATCTAATATACATGAATTATTGATTTTATTCAACCCGAATTCTAGTTTGACATAAAATCGGCAGTAGTTGTTTACTCGTGAGTCGTTTAGGAATTTGGTTTTGCGTGCGGGAAGCTGTTTTTTGTATTGTATTGGGCGGGATATGGCGAGGTATGGCGGGGTATTATTTTAAATATAATAGGAAAAATAAAATAGGTCATTTAATTCGGGAAAAATGCCTTTTATTTGGTTCAAATAATGTGAGACGTAGCACCTATGGGCTTTTGCCAAAACAGAGTCTTTTTCTTATGGCATTCATATTTTTGGGTAATATTTTTCTCTTTTCATTGCAGCATAAATAATGTCGATTAGATCTTGTTTGTTTAATGCATTCATTAAACCCTGGACTTCCTGTATCAAGTCCATACGATGTTGACGACAGAATAAACAAATAGAAGGGTAAAGAGCTTCATATTCTCCTTCTGATATTTGCTGTCTGCAAACATCAATGGCAATATCACTACCAATGACAAGTGCATCTATATGTGCCTCGAAACGTTCCTCAGTATCTTCTTTGTCTTGATCAGATTCTTCTGAATAGTCTGATAAAGACATTCGATATTCGTACAGCAAGGACGCTTCTTCCAAATGCTCTAAATACAGATTACGTGAAAAAGTTTCATCCATCATTACAGCACAAATTCCTCTGGATGATAAAAACTTACACCTGATATATTGTTAGCTTCTATCAAATTTTTGACAGATTCATGCGCTAATACAATAGAAGAAAAATCAGCAGGACGAAAAAGTTTTAAGTCTGTTTGTTGAATGACTTTTTCATCTAACACCAGTTTATCAATAAAACGAATAGATCCATCATCTTCATCGATTTCAAAATCTGATTTTTCAAAATCAAAACACTTGATGCGACCGATAATATTGACTGTTTGATAATCATGGATTAATTCGTTGGTTACTTGATTGTTAATTATCGTTGGATAGTACTGAACATTATCTATTTCTAGAGCATCGAACAACTGCTTTAGTTTTTGATTAATCACCAGGCCTCTGACACCATGAGCAATTAAATTATCGGTCAATCTCCCATGTAAAGGTTTTTTAATGATGATTTCAATTGTTGGAACTTCTTGTGACTGTCGAATACCACGTCCAAAATGAAGATTATATTCTTTGAGGACTTCTGGTCGTCCATGTATCCTTGCGTCATTTTCATCATATGCTTCTGTTTTATATATCCAAAACATTATGCCTCCTTAATATTATTGTTTATTGTTTCTTTTTTCTTTCAGCCTGTTATATGCCCATTCTCTATCTGCAAAAGGATCTGTTCTGATAAACCACCCGCTTTTCCAGATTAAAATATTATGTAGAATTTTTTTTGAAATTTTATTTAACTCCTCTTTTAGTTTGGACTGCTGACCTTTTGTACAGTATAATTTGCATTTGTCTTCCAGGTCCAGCAATAGAAATACTGCACTATCATAATATTTTTCAGGATGATTGCCGCGATGACATTGTAAATTATGCTGTACAATATCAATTCGAAAATATGGCAGGCAGACACCATTCTCCTTATCGTTCATATTATAGCCGATCAATTTGGCATTATGCACCAATTCTTCGACATCTTCAAAGATCGTTTCAGGTATCAGGTGATGTTTATGAGTAACGTATTTGGGATATCTGTATTCACCGCAAGCTTTTTCGATTTCTGTTTCATTGCTAATTTGACCATTCTCCCTGAAATCTGCCTCGGTTGAATGTGGATTCACGCCATTCCCTCTCATTTCCCAGGGCTCCATATTTTCTTCTACCCATGCTATACTATATTCTTTTTTAATACTGGTTGTTCCTTTTTTCAGACGACCTTTTGGTTTTCGATATTTTGAATTGATATTTTCCTCATGATTTCCTTTGCAATCTTTCCAATCACATTTATAAGTTTTCTTTTTTTTTTCAACAGGAGCGTTATCAATGTTTATAATGGGAGATTGAAGAACAGGAACAGGAGGCGTATTTTTTTCATTATGCAGCATAAGGTCGAATGCTCTGGCAACATTTTTTCCTTCAACTTTGACATCAAAAGAATAATTGATAAATTCTGCTTTTCCTTTAATCTTTCCAGATGCAACGCCATTATTGACACCAGCTTCATCTCCAGTACTTGTTTTAAAATTCGAGTCTTTCAGACAAATGGGGTTGCCATCACATTTTACTTTTTTGCTCCCTTTGTCACTATCGCTTGATTGTGCGATATTTGGGTAAGGAACTGGAACAGGTGAAGGAAAAGCTGGTGTTATACAGACATCTGGAAATGCGATGCTGACACCTGCTGAATCTTTGTGTACAACCGATAAATTATTTACACCAACTGTTACCCCCATTTTAATATATCCTTTATTTATATTTTCTTAAATATGCAGCCCCGCGAAGCCCATCATCTGAAGCCCCATAGCTTAATATGTTATCTGTTTTTGAATATCCTCGTTCCAGCGATCTCGCACCTGTACACAAGGAAATCACAAACGACGCTGCACCTGTATCACCAAGATTTGATGCAGGATGAACCAGTTGCCAGTTTGTTTTTATTCCATTTAACGAGCGAGAAATTGCATAACCAAACTCTTTTGCCCTATATGGTTCACCATTTAAATCGCAAATAATAGTACCTGTATTTTCACCATGATCTGATAAATCAGCAAATGTTTTGCTTATAACCTGGCTCAAACCAGAACCCGCACCTGGTTTATCTGACCATATGGTTATTGGTTCTGTTTCAGTATGGGGTGCTTCGATAGCAGACATGATGGCTGCATTTCTTTTTTGCGCATGACAACACTTCTCAAGTAGTATAAATGCTGCGGCTTCACCTGGTGTAAAGCCATAAGGATTATTCTCATATTTTATTCGACCTTTTTTAAAAAAAAATAATAACGTATCAATAAAAACAAGTGAATCAACCCCTCCAATTATCGCGTAATTAATCCTGTCTTCTTCTAATGCCAACATAGCATCTTGCAAAGCAGTTGCTGCAGCTGCATGGCCATCAGGATATAATTTAATTTGATGTTCTTTATCAAGTAGAAATGGATTATTACTACATATTTCTTTGGGAAGTTTTTCTGCAATGTTGCTATCCATATAGTAACGATTTAGTGGTGGAAGTGCAAGATAAATGTCTGTATGACTAAAATCTTTCTGTGAAAGTCTGGCGTTTGTAATCAAATCATCCATTGCATGTGATACCATTACTCTAAAGCGGCCTCTGTCAATAAAAGCATCAGTAATACCAGAAATTGGGCATCCATAGACAGGCTTTATTTCAAAAACATCAATTGTTTCAATTCGAACAATATCAGCTCGAATTGAAGCACATGCCTGACACGCATTATGTCCAACAGATGTAATCATACCTGTCCCGGTTATCACAATACTGTCTGATTTTATGTTCGACATTATATTCACCTTGAAATCATTTTGACTTCTGTCCAAAGTACCTTATTTATTTTGTCGTAAATATTAATACTATTTCTCCAAATGATAAATAACAGATTTTTATCTGTATTGAAAATCAAGGTATCCAGATGTAATATCTGTTGAGACTCTTGATTTCCATGCATGCAGACTGTCATTTCAGGAAAGATTTCAGGTAATGAAAATGCGCATTTTGGATTGGGGGTCAGATGAATTAATTCCACAGGTTCCCCTCCTTTGATATACCGCGGTGAAATTAAGTCAGGATGTGCTGAATTAAAGAATTTTCGATTAAAATTTAAAGGCAAAAGAGGCATTCTGTTCTTTTTCCATGAATCATCATAAGTTCCAGCAAATGAAAGTCTGGGCTGCCAATTGGGAGATATGAATCCAAATCCTGCTGGAAGCGGCTGCGTAGCAGGACTTGTAATGAGAAAGTTTGGATCTTCTAAGTTCGGTAATGGGGAATGTAATCTTTTTGATTTATTTTTTGACGCCATATATCCAGTTCCGACAGGATTCGTGTCATAAAATTCTTTTGTTTTATTTTGATCATCACTATTCCACCCGCCATATGATTTTTCAAATACAAGCGGAATACGATCGAAAGGTTCCGGGTCTGAGATAAACCAGATTCCAAAAATTCTATCCCAATATCTATCTCCAAACACACGAATATTTTTTGATATATTTCCGACCTTAATTATAGCATCTAATTGTTCAGTATGATCATTGGGCGCATAGGCACTACCAATAAGAACGATATCTGTCCCTGGTTTTGCAAAAGCTGTTTCTGATTCATATTTAATACTGCTTGCCCCTGGTTCACCATAGTATTCATCAGCCAGGATAACAGGTTTTTGATCATCAGCTATGGTGATGCCCTCATCACTGATTTGATAGGTTGCTTTGACAACAACACTTAAAATATCACCGCCATTTTCGTCTATAATCAGCATTTGTTCTGCAGAAAAGGGCGTTTGATTATAAAGTTCCATGAAACTCATTGATTAATTAATCCTTACTGCTCCTCCGACAATTCGGATCATTTCTATTGCTTTGGATAGAATTCTTTTTCCCTTTTGTACAATTTTTCCATCTTTAAAAAGAGAAATATTACTGTTAGTGCATTTAAATGAGATTTTTTCATCAGCTTCCAAAGAAATTTCATCTGCTTTAAATTCAATTTTTTGGGCGTGGACTTTTAATATATCTTTTGAATGATTAATTGAGGGATTCAGTGACAGATGTTCAAAAGGATCTGTCATTAAAGCTATGATAATTGGCAAACTGGGATTTCCCTTTTCAAAAACCAGTAATACTTCTCTATCAATGTTTGCTTTTTTCATGAGATCAAATTTAATTCCTGATACCATTCTGGCTGGAACCGGTTCATGATCGTCAAATAATACAAATATTTCACCATATTCGTTCATACCTGCAATTTTCCCGATACAGGGTACATTTATTAAATGAACGCTGGCAGGGGTTTTCTCATCATAAATGATTTGATTATTCATTTTCCTGTTTTTCCTTAAATTGCGTTTTCAATTTGCTTTAATATTATTTGCTTTCATGGAGATATCACCAGAAGACTTAATTTTGAAATCTTTGCATTGAAAAATAACTGTCCCATCTTTTTTAACAGTAATCTTTGCGCTTCCAATCTTGATGACAAGTTCTTTATTTCCATTAATAGATATCATATTAGAGGCATTAATTTCGAGTTCCTTCTTAATCTCAACGTTCGTTTGTTTTTCGATATTCACAAAACAGTTTTTAGTAATGTCAATGGAATAATCCCCCCCAATGCTAACAGATGCATTTTTTCCAATGCTAAGATCCATGTCTTCCTTTATAGATTCATCAAGATTTTTTTCTATAGTAATGAAGTTGTCTTTACCAATGGTAATGTATTTATCTTTACCAATAGACTCTGTTTCTTCACCATCAACTGATTTGGTTCTGTTATTTTTTACATAATATGTATCATCATTTCCCACATTTTCAGACTTATTATTGAGAGTCGTTATATCGGTATCTTTTTGGCTATGAATTCGAAATATTTCATTATCTTTTTTATCATCAAAGGAAATTTCATTATAGCCGCCACTTCCTTTTGAACTATCAGACTTTATGGCACTAATGGTCTTATTATTGGGAAGATCATATGGTGGATGATTATTTCCATTATACAGGCTGCCAATAATGACAGGAATGTCTGGATTGCCCTGGATGAAATCCACTAAAACTTCATGACCAATTCTGGGTATAAAAAGACTACCCCATCCATTTCCAGCCCACATTTGCGCAACGCGAATCCAGCATGAACAATTCTCATCATTTTTTCCTTCTCTATCCCAATGAAATTGTACTTTGACACGTCCCATTTCATCAGTAAAAATTTCACTGTCACTTTCTCCCACAACAGTTGCTGTTTGTGTACCATATACTTTAGGTTTTACAGCGGTTAATTGACATCGAAATGGAATATCCGCTGGAAAAGCACTAAACGTATTTAAATATTGAGACTGATTGGCATGTATTGACAATTGATTGATAACATATTCTTTATTCATATCTGAGCGATGGTGGTTGGTTATTGAAAATTTATATCCAGCAGAAAATCCACGACAAAAACTCTCCCCTGTTAATATTTTTTCATTAACTTCAAAAGCTTCCATTCTAGATAAAGCAGCCTGTTTAACGTCTTTTGACTCTTGAGCACGTTCAGCTTCAAATGAGAAAATATTTAGATCTCCAGATGTTTTCGCATTAATGGTTTCTTCTAAGGGTAGTTCCGGATTTCTGTAGTCATTGCACTTAAGGGTATATTGATTTGGAATCATCTGATGGGTAAAATTGCATGAACGAATTAAACAGTCATTCGTAACATCGAAGGAATTTGATGCGACTTGAACTGTATCAGCTCCAGAACATAAATCATGTGAATCAATTGAATCCATTAATAATAATTCATGTTGGTCCTGTGTGTGTTTAAAATAATAATAGATACCTTCATCTTCCATTAGTCTTGTGATAAAATTATATGAACTTTCCTGGTATTGAACACAATAGTCTCTGACAACATAATCATTATTGAGATTGTTTTTCAAATGAATGAAATCATATTCATTCAAAACAGTGGTAATGATTTCTGGTACTGTTTGCTCCTGAAATATTTTACAATTTTGAGTCAGTGTCAAAAGCCAGAAATAAGGTCGTATTTCTGCCTGATAGGACGTCAGATTTCCTGTAAATTCAGATTGAACAAATGAGGTTACAACGCCATTTATATAACGTGTCTGGTCATTGCTCATGTGGATGTGAACAGTTACAGTTTTTCCAATCATATCATTCGTGTTGATAGTTTTATTGGCAGCCTTCAACTGAAGATGATAATGAAAAAGTGTTGATATTTGCTCATGTCCTTGAACATTTTCAAGAACAAAGGCACGATTATCTGAATCTTCATCCAATGGTGTTGTCACATATAAATATGATTTTTGATCAGATATTTCATGCATTGTCATTTCCTTTGGTTATGTAAATTCTTGTTCAGGTTGTTACACATATTAATTCATCTTTGTGATTGACTTGAATACTTGTTGCAGATAATGATTTGCCAGAGGCCATATCGCACAAGATGATTTCAGAAAGATCTGGTAATATTTTTTGTTCAATGATGTGATCGGCATAACGTGCGCCAATATCAGTTTCTGTGCATTTATCTGCAATAAAATCAATTACCGATTCATTATATGTTAGGCTTAACTGATGATTCCTTTTAAATCGTTTTTTGAGGTCCTGCATTTTTAAAATGATTATTTCGCGAATATTTTCTCTTGATAAAGGTAAATAGGGTACAATCGTTAATCGACCCAAAAATGCAGGTTCAAAGACTTCAAGCAATCGTGGTTTTATTGTCGCTATTAATGAATGATAATCAATATTTTCACCCGCGTTTTGATATTCATTTGTAATAAGAGCAGAAGCAACATTAGAGGTTAAAAATATTAAAGTATTTTTAAAATCAACTTTATTAGCTTCAGAATCTTCTATAACGCCCTTGTCAAAAACCTGGTAAAAAAGATCCTTCACATCGGAATGCGCTTTTTCAAATTCATCCAGTAAAATCAGACTATAGGGCTTTCTGCGAACTTCCTCGGTTAAAATACCACCTTTTCCATGACCAACATAACCTGGCGGAGAACCTTTTAATGCCGATATTGTATATGATTCCTGATATTCTGACATATTGATTGTGATAATATTTTTCTTTCCAAATAGAAGGCGTGCCAGACGTTCGGCTGTTTCAGTTTTTCCGACACCACTGGGACCAGTCAATAAAAATATACCGGCTGGCTTTTCGGGGTCATTTATATTCGCTTTATGCGGTTTTATTTTCCTGCTAATCATATCAAGAGCATTATCTTGACCAATCACTCTTTTTTTTAAATGAGTTGTCAAATTCAACACCATATCAATTTCATTCACAAGCATTTGACCTAAAGGAATGTCGGTTAAATCTGAAATAACAGAAGCAATACTGGTTGATCCTACATTTGGAGAAATAAGTGCATTGTTGTTTTGAATTTTTTTTAATTGTTTTCCAAGTTGAAAGTATTTCTCACTAGCAGTCGGATTTATCTCATTTTTTGATTGAATTAAGTTGTCATCATTCATTTGTTTTTGAAGTTCAAGCATTTCATTAACCAGCTTTTTTTCTTCATTAAGCTGCGTTTCCAGGTTGTGTTTACGCTGATTTAATTCGATTTGTTTTTTATATAATGATTTTAATTGCTTTTGATAATTATGATCATTCGTATGTTCTCGTCTCAACAAATTCAGTTTTACTTCGTTTTGTTTAACTTGCGTACAAATATCTTCAATTTGATAGGGTCTGAAACGTTGACTAATAGAAACCTGTGAGCATGCAGTATCAAGAATATTTATTGCTTTATCAGGAAGTCGTCTTTCGGTAATATATCTTTTTGAAAGTTTTACAGCATCGGTAATGGCTTCATTCAGGATCATAACGCCGTGATGTTGTTCAAGTTTTTTGACTAAATTATTTAAAATGATTTCAGTTGTTTTTTCATCAGGTTCTTCTATCCTAACACGCTGAAATCTTCTCGTAAACGCGGGATCTTTTTCTATGTATTGATGGAATTCATCGTTAGTGGTAGCGCCAATCAGGCGAAATTCTTCTCTGGCAAGAGCTGGTTTTAAAATATTTGCGGCATCGCCGGTTCCTGAATTTCCTCCTGCGCCCATCAGTGAATGAACTTCATCAATAAATAGAATAACAGGGGAAGCAGAATTTTTAACCTCAATAATTAATGATTTTAAACGCTTTTCAAATTCACCTCGAATACTGGCGCCTGCCAAAAGCATCGCAAGATCAACCAGAAAAAGCCTTGCATTTTTTAATGACTGAGGGACTTCCTTTTTTAAAATCTTAACAGCCAATCCTTCAACCACTGCTGTTTTTCCGACACCGGCTTCACCTGTTAACACTGGATTGTTTTGTCTCCTTCGAATAAGAATATTGATCATTTGTCTGATTTCTGCATCTCGCCCATAAACTGGATCAACTAATCCCGACTTTGCCCGTGCAACAAGGTCAATTGTATATTTATCAATATAGGGTTGACTTGATTGATTGGTTTGTTTTTCAGATACTTTCTGATTAGAATGACTTTCAAAAGAATCATTTTCAATGGTTGATACAATAATGCGTTTTATATCATTTTTATTGAACTGAGTATAAATCCGTTTGATTAATGGAAAATAATCTATTTTGTTAGATAAAGATAGTTGGTTTAAATATGCCCAAAAAAGTGTACCTGAACGAATTTTTTGTTCATCTGGATATTGAGATAATAATGATTTCGATTCCATGAGGAGTTCATATATTTGCTTTGAAAATACAGGCGTTTCTGATTCTCCTACATCTAATTTATGAATATAATGTTTGAATTCATATCTAAGCATTTCTGAATCAGTATTCAATTGTTGAATAATTCTTACAAGTTCTGTTTCTGACATATCTAAAAGTTTAAATAAAAAGTGCTCTGGTTCAACCTCTTTATTGGTATTGCTGATACAAAAGGCTGAGGCTGCCCCTAAAGCTTTTAAACAAACACTGTTCAATTGTTTAATACATTCTTCAAGTTCATTCTTCATGGTGTAATATCCTTTTTATGATGTAAAGTAATGAATGTGGATCTCTCCTTTATATTTAAAAGAGAGACCACATTGTAATGATAACAGCTATTCAATCACATTTGTTTTCAGATCTGCTGAGACTGGCATTTGACCAATAGCCATAGCATCATCTTTGTTTTTAGGATTATATGTGTAGGTAATTTTGCTATAATCCAAGCCAATTGTTTCGATGGGAACATTTCCTTCAGAAGCATCAACATTATAATCACACACAATAACGTCATCCATCTCAATTTTTAAGTACACAATGGGTTCATCACCGGCTGATTTTAAGCAATCAATGGTGACTTTTTCAAATTGTTTCCCAGACCAGTTGTACTTTAAAATATCAATGGTCGACATATCCCAACGTTTGTTAATGGTTATTGGAAAGTGCTTTGCCCTTTCAGTTGTAGATCCATCGTTCACCCTTGAAGGTGGTGTTGGTTGATGAACCTGATGTCGCCATGCAAAAATTTCTGACCATTCTTCATGTTGACTCTGACTGCTTTCCCCTTTTATGTCATCAAATTTGATGTACATGTCTGTTGCCATTTTTTTTCTCCTTTTTTCTTTGGTTAGTTTATAAAATTATGGCGGTTATACGCCACAGTTATTTCTTAATGATTAATTTTCCCTTGCGGGTAAATCAGTTACCAATCGAATGCTGGTTGTTAATTTTTCAAGCTGGAAGTGTGGACGTAGAAAAGCTACAGCCTTATAGCAACCTGGTCGACTGGGATCTTCCACAACATCAATTCTGGCTTCTCTGAGAGGATAACGTGCTTTTAATTCATGCCCGGCATCATCTTTAGCCAAAACATAATTCATGACCCAATTATTCAGGAAAGTTTCAATTTCTTCCCTGGATTTAAATGAACCAATCTTATCGCGCATCATCACTTTAATGAAGTGCCCAACTCGATTGCATGCCATGACATAGGGAAGGACTGTAGACAGTCGAGAATTTGCTTCAGCAACAGGGTCGTCGAAAATATCAGGCTTTTTTATTGTTTGACCGCCGAAAATTGCTGCTTTGTTTGAGTTTTTACAATAAACAACTGGCATAAATCCGAGCTCTGAAAGTTCCAGCTCTCTACGATCTGTTATTGCAATTTCAGTTGGTATTTTGTAACTTTCATCGCCATTAATAGATTTAAATGTATGCACAGGTAACCCTTCGATCAGGCCTCCTCCTTCTACGCCACGAATCGCACAGCACCAGTTATATTTAGAAAAAGCATTTGTAATCCTTTGCCCAAGTGCATATGCGGCATTACCCCAGCAATATTTGCTGTGATCTTTTTCTGTTACATCTTCTATAAAATTTAACCCTTTTACTTTTTTGGTATCAGGTCCATATGGAAGACGCATAAGTATATGAGGTAAGGTCAACACAATGTATCTTGAATCATCTTTTTCAACCAGAGACCGCCAGTTAATCATTTCATTGCTTTCAAAAGTTTTTGACAAATCTCTTGGAATATCAAGCTCTGTAAAGCTTTTCATGTCAAAAAGCTCTGGCGAAGCAGCAGAGATGAAAGGAGCTAACGCTGCTGCACAAACATTTGATATTTTTTCTAAAAGACTGATATCTTCAGGACCTCTGCCAAATTCATAGTCTCCTATTACGAAGGAGTAAGGTATGCCGCCAAATACGCCATATTCTTGTTCATAGAGCATTTTAAAAAAGTAGGATTGGTCGAAATCGATAGCCTTTTCCAAATCATCCTGCAATTCATCTTTTTTTATGTTAAACACTCTCAATTTTAACATGCTGTTTGTATCAGTATTGCTGACCAGATAATGAACACCACGCCAAGATGATTCTAATTTCATAAAATCCTGTTGATGAATTATTTCATTCAACTGCTCATTAATGGTTACGTCTATTTTGGCAATGCAGCCCATAATTGCGGCAATAAGTTCACCACTCACACTTATGGTTTCATTGATAACCCCATTAAAAAATTCATTTAAAAGCTCCTCTGCCGCTGAAATATTTGATTGATCTCTAACCATATCTGTTTTATCGATAATCTGGAAGATGAGATCATTAACATTTTCGAATTCATACATCTGGGTTTGCTGCTCCTGAATGGGTTCTTCAAGAGCCATGTCTTCTTGTTGAGACATATTAACCTCCTATGTTTTCTGTTTGATTTTTTAATTTGTTTAAGCTATCAGTATTATTAAGAATTAATCTGATCGCATCTGAAAGTTTCTCATTACCTTCCAGTTTTGCCAAAAAATCTGTTAAACGCTGTCTTGATTGATAAAGTTTATAAAGCGGTTCAACCTGTTTTAAGACATTCAAGGGGTTAAAGAGATCATCAGGCTGCTTGAAATCTAAATTGATTTTTAATTTTGAGCCATCGTTAACAAGTTTGTTCTCTACCAGATAACTCAATGTTGGGTTGATAGCGTAAAAGACATCACTAAAAGTGTCCCTGTCTATTTCAGTGGGTTTTCTTTTTTTGACTGGCAATAGATTGTTGCGGTGTCCAGAAAGCGAAGCCATTATCAAAGCCAGCAATGGGATGCTTTTTTTAGGTTCAGCCCCATTGGTATGCTGGTCTAATGCCATATGTACTCTGGGCGGCCTGTTTTGTTTAATCTTATCTTGTGTTCCTGCCATTTTTTTTTCCTTTCTTTTTTATGATTAAAAAAAAATATCCTGATATTGTTTATTGTTTATTGTTTAAGACCCAATAACTTGTTGACTTTAGTTAGTTCTTCTTTATTCGTGAATATTTCAGCATATAGTTCCATTAAATTCATATCGCGCCACGAAATTGCACGATTGACCAGATGTGATACAGGAGAGTGAGGTTCTTTTTGTTTCAAGTAATTGGATGCAATTATCAGTAATTGATATGCTTCATCTCGGGATTGAATGTTAACAGGATTGATAACTTTTTGATTATCATTGAAATTATCAGATAGTGATTCTGAATTTCCGAAAGTTTTGTCTTCTGTATTCGTTTCAATAATCTCATTTTCAATATGGTTTACTTTATTATGAAGTTGAGAATATATGTTTATACACTTGAGAATATTGCTAATCGCATCGCTGAATTGTTTCAGACCCGGTGCATCTTTTCCGCACTTCTCATCAAGAAAGTCATTTAATTTTTTGATTATTTTAAGACTTTTTTGTAGTTCTTTTTGTTGAAGATTGATTATTTCAAGAGGTGTATCAACAGCACTTTGTTTGAATTGATCCATTGTTATTGCATGTTGAACGTTTTCTTTTTCCTTTGGAGACAAACTTTCAAACTTGTTCATCTTTATATAATCAACATAAGTATATGGAAAATGATCATCTGATTGTGGTTGTGTAATATGAAGTAGTTGAATTCTAACAACGAGTTTTTTATTAATCCAATGGAAGGCTGATATACGATCATCAATATCATGATCAACTATGTTGGGGTGCAAGTCAGAATCCCAGAATCGTTCGCACATGCTGAAGATAAGTTCTAAACCTGTTGACAAACCCAGATAATTATCCTTCTGAATTAATGTTTCAAGCAGCCAGGCAGAAATCAGTAAATCTTTTGATTTATTAATCAAGGCATCGACACAAAGATCGAAGACAAGTTTCCAATCTGCTTTTTTAAGTGCTTTTTTCCACTGTTTTTGCGGTAATGATGGATCATCTTCCCTGGCTGCTTCTTTGATTTGTTGATATATTCCTTCATATCGAAGAAATTTCCCTGTTGGACTTTCTGTTGAAATTGGTTTTAGCAAGTCTTCAATATTTATTTGAGTATTCATTTTTAAAACTCCATTTAATGTTTACTTGCTTTGTTTATGGCAAAGAAGTGTCCATATGGTAATAAATTTTATGTCCAATTAATTTAACTGGTTAAGTGTTTTTGATTAATTTTCATTAAAAATAATTGATACAATTAATCAGACATTTTAACTTACACATGGAAATGGCCTTTTCGATTTTTTTAGATCTTTAAAGCACCATATTTTTTAGATCATAGACATTTTTTTTCTTTTTGAAGCAGGTAAGATTTTTAATTTATTTCGATATCGATTAACACTTTTTCTTTCAACAGCAATTCCTTTATTTTTTAAAATATCTGAAATTTCTTGATCTGAATAAGGATTGACTGGATTTTCAAAACGAATAATATTATCTATCATACTGCCAACAGAATTTAATGACATCGTTTTATCTTTTCCCAGGCCAGCATTGATAAAATATTTCAGTTCAAAGCTTCCCCATCGGGTTTGTATATATTTATTGCTGGTAGCTCGAGAAATGGTTGAATTATGAACATCTAGTTTCTGAGATAAATCATTTAATGACATAGGCGATAGAAAATCAGGCCCTTTTTTGAAAAATTCCTGTTGATTTTTTACAATTTCTTCTCCAATTTTTAGAAGTATATTTTGTTTATTAATAATAGCCATTACTATTTCTTTGGCTTTTTCCATTTTCTTTTCGATATACTTTTCAATATCTTTCTGCTTATTTTTTTTGTTTTTCAATTTACGATAGGGATCATACATTTTTACAGATGTCTTGCGATCTTCATTCAGTCTGGCAATAAATTGACCTTTTTCTTCATTGACAACAATATCGGGTGTAATATGAGTGGCATAAATTTCATTGGTTGAAGAATATAAACGTCCAGGTCTGGGATTAAGTCTGAGAATGAGTTTTCTTGCATTGTGAATAGATTGTAATGATATACCTGTTTTCATTGATATTTTGTTAAAATTGTGTTGTTGAAAATCGCTTAAATGTTTTTCAAGAATCCTTTTAACAATAGCACCTTTTGATTTGTCCCTGGATTGTGCCTGTATAATAAGAGATTCAATAAGCGAGCTGGCACCACAGCCAACGGGATCCAATTGTTGTATCATCTTTAATATTTCCTCTGCATCTTCCTTATCATGTCCGGTTTCATGGACAATTGTGTCCAGATCAATATCCAGATAACCATCATCATTTAAGTTGTAGATAATCATATGGGCTACATGCCATTCTTCATCTGTCAAATACTCCAATCTGAGCTGAGAAATCAGATGGTCGGACAATGTTTTTTCTGAAAAATGAAAATCTTCAGGATTGAAATCAAGATTCGCAGTTTTATTGTAATAGTTTGTGTAATAAGTTTTATCATTGATTTGCATTGTCTTTTCAATGCTTAAAAATTCGTTTTTTTCATTATTGATGATTTCTCTTTCTTGTTCGTATGACGAGTGCATGATATTAGAAGAAGTTATTTGTTGAGGGGTGACGCTTATTTTTGTTTTTAACGTCTGCGATTGAATTAAATTTACTTTTTGACTTATTTTCATTTTTTCCTCCATTTACTATTTTGCTATATAAAAACACTATACTTTATGCTAAATAAAAGCAATGCATATGCCACTTGTAAATAAAGGTATAACTTATTGAATATTATTTATTAATTTGATATTCGTATTTAATAAATATTCCAAAAAATATCAGTAAAGCTGACATGCTATGAATGAAAAATAAGTAACAATTTAATTTTACAATAATAATTACAATGCTGACAACTGTCAGAAATTCAGACAGTTGTTGGAAAATTGTTAAAGTTGAATCTTTTAGAAAGTAATTTATGAAACAGAACAGACAATTGCAGTAATATTGTCTGTTGATGATGAATTTGAGACTAATCTGTCAATAAAATCATTGTCTTTGATTTTATTATAATCAATCAACTGTTGCCATGATAGTTCTGGATCGTCTTTAAACAAACCATCTGTTGCAAGGATTAATATATCATCTTTTTTGAGATAAAATGATATAACATCTGCATGGTCTTTTCTATCATCTGGCAGATCTTTTGGAAGGTCGAGGCGGATATCAGGATCATACCGATATGGTTTATCGCCATTTCGGTCCTTCAAGATTCCTGAAGAGCCATATATCATCGCCTGTACCAGCGAATTTTTATGACTTGATGCATTTTTGTATTCATCAATGCCTATCTCCTGATCACGATAAGCAAATTCTATTAAAGAATGATCATATGTTATTTGATTGTAGCAGTTGCCATTTTTAATATAAGCTCTGCTATCGCCGACATTGAGCAAAACACAATGACCTGTTGATCTATTAATATCTGCAACAACCAATGTACTACCAGGACTTTTTTCAGAGTCAATTGAAAATTTTGCCTGAAGTTTTTTATGTATGCTTTTCACTTCTGTTATCAAATTTTCGGGTGTTGTCTTCGGTTTTCCATTTCGAAGCTCTTCAATAATTGCTTCTGCAACTTCACGACCATTTTCATGTCCTCCCATTCCATCTGCGACAGCAATACGAATGAATTGATTAAAAGAATTGATTGGGATTGTCGTTATTTCTTTTTCATTTCTCAAAATTTTAGCAACAACGCCATTACCATTATCTTTTCGAATAAGATAATTATCCTGGTTTTCATGTCGTTTACCGATAATGCTTTTAGCAAATATATTAAATTCGTATTTATTTTTCATAATTAACACTCTCTTTCGATACGCCATAACTGAACATTTTGAAAATTTGAAATAGAAATCATCGCCGTGCCATCGTCATTAAAAAATATTTTATTAAAAGATTCCCCTTCAAGCATATGAAGGATTTCATTGGTTGAAATATCCCAAAAATAGACTTTTTTGTCGCGTGAAACAGAAACAAGCATTTTGCCATCAGGAGAAAAAATTATAAAACTAATTTGATCCTTATGTTTTTTGAATTCAGAAATTAGTTTTATTTGGTTATCTTTAAAGGCCCACAGTCTGACAACATTGTCAGATGACGAAGTTGCAAGAAAATTTCCGCAGGGTGAAAAACAAATTCTCCATACAAAAACAGGAAGAGAAAAACTTGGATGTTGATTTAGGATAAACTGATCAGTATCATATGAATTTAAGAGCTTCATTTGAAAGACATCCCATAAATGAATGCCTTTACTTGATGCTGATACCAATGTGTTACCATCTTTTGAAAAAGCAGCATCCCATATTGTGCCAATGTTTGTGTCTGAGCAAGATTCTTCCATACCATCTTTAACTCTCCATACACGTATTTTTCGATCACTTCCAATGGATATCAATTTTCGTCCATCTGGAGAAAAAACAATTTTTTTAATAATTTTCTGATGTTCAAGTTCAGCAAAAATTTGATTATTCTCACAATATATCAATTGAATTTTTCCATTTGTAAAGCCATATGCAATCATACGATTATCTGAAGATAAGGCAAGGGTATTAATTTTTTTATCAATATGTTTATCTATTTCCTTTTTATTTAACTTTGAGTCTAAGATTACATATTGAAGTAGTGTTTCTGTATCAGCAACAATAAGTTTTTTTTCAAAATCACAGGCTCTTATATCAGACAATGGAATTAAATGAGTTTTTTCCAATTTATTAATTGAATCAGTTGAAATTTCTATAAAATTACGAAATATTGAATCAGGTATTTCAATCGTTTCATCAAATTCTTCTGATATACGAGTAAATAAGTCAATGGCTCTGACGCCATTATTTTCATAATGCATATTAATTTCAAATATCTTTAATAATTTTTTTTTGGCTTCTATCCATTTTTCTAAAGCAATATCTTTTTGGATATCTTCAAACAGTTCTAACAGTTCTTTCTTTTTCTGACATACATCAGTAAATTGATTCCAATTTCTTTCCAAATCCTTATCAAGTGATATGATTTCATTATATTTTTCAATGGCCCGATCCAGTAAATTGTCATGCATAAAAATGCGCGCTTCAGTTTCAAGTTTTTTCAACCTGGCTTCCAAAATTATTGTTTTTATATGATGACTTTTTTCTTTATTATCAGCCTTTTCAAATGCCACAAGAGCCTTTTCATATAACGCATTCTCTTCCAATTGATCTCCAATCTTTTCCCATATTTCAGAAAAAATTCCAGGAGAAAAATTAGCTAACTTCTCAAGTTTTTCGTTAATATCATTTATGTTTTTCATCATCAGACCTTTTATTTCGTAAAGACGTTCACAACATTATGTATGTGCATTAAAATGGAGAACATTTACTCAAACGAAAGAAAGTAATTCTAAATTATTCTTAAAATACTTATTATAAAACTCTTCACTTAAAAACTTTCTTTTTTGTTTATGTTGATCAACATCTCTAATAATATTTTCCAATAATTCAATTTCATTATTGTCCATTTTAAGCACTTTCCATAAATACTCTGCAAATAAATTCTCAATATCAGAAAGATCATATGTGCTATTCCAAATCTTATGTAATAATTTGATATTTCGCCTGGTAATAAGCATATCTTCATTATCATTTTTCCTCATATCTACCAGAATTTTTGATAAGTGTATTTGAGTTTGCTGCTTATCTTGTGGTTTTTCGTTACCAATCTCATCTATTGCGTCATCGTAATTACCATTATTCCATAATTGAATAAAAGGCGCTTTAATATTGATTGTTTTTTGAGATAAAAATATTAATGACATGTTTGGTTTAGAAATATAAGCTGAGGCTGAAATATTCTTTTTTCCTTTGTCTTCAATTGATTGAAAAGCCTTTATCTTATAAGTCCACGTATTGTCATTATGAGAAGATGGTTCATCAATTACTGTATTATCAATTTTTAGTTTTAACCATTTAGTATGATCAGGAATACCTCTGCCATGTGCATGAACAGTTAAGATAATTGAATCTCCAATATAATATTCATCGGAATCCGATTGTATTTGAAAGCTTTCTCTATCGATATCTGGAGATAATAAGTTTTCAATATATTCAATTAGATCTATCAAATTTTCAGCCGATGGTCTATTCGAAGCATTAAACGAAAGCAATTGATTTACATTTTCGATTATAATATCAGTTATATATTGATAATCAGGAAGTATGCTTGAATTCAGATATAAAAGTGTGGTTGGATCATCTTCATTGATTGCTGCATTATCAACTTCTATTAAGGTTTCATCAACCCTGTCAGCTAAGATAGATCTTTGAAATAATATTAATAGCTCTTTTCTTAATAAATTGCTTTCCTTTTTAGTAAGCCCCTCAAAAGGCATCATACTTGAAAGCGTCACACCTGAAAATGGATTTCGATTAACATCAATGTTTTGATGAATTTTTTTTTGACAATCCGGTAATTGTCCAGTGATCAATGCAAAAATTATCAAACCAAGAGAATACATGTCAGCCATAGTGTTAAATCGATAATAATTTTTACCATTTTTTCCTTCTGGCTCCTCATCAGTGAAGAATAATTCTGGTGCGGGCCAGACATGGTTTCCACCAAAAGTGAGAGTTCCATCATTCGGGACTTTCTTTAATGTTCCAAAATCGATCAAAAAAGCATCATTATTCCAGAGAACGATGTTTTTAGGTTTTAGATCACGATGAACGTACTTATATTCTTTTCCCTCGTCATTGACATTTTTATCATGTAAATAATCTAATGCTATAGAGATTTGTTTTATCCAACGCAGTAAATCAGAAGGTGCATATGTAAAACCATAATTCTTTTCAGATTCACGATAAATTTTTTCTAAATCTTGCTCACAAAAGGGAAAAATCATTGCAGGCGCGTTATTATACTCACCATAATCAAATAATGGTAATATATAAGAATTTTCTACATATGTTTTTCCTGAAAGCGCATATTCTTTTAAAAAAGTACGTTCCCATTGCAGTACTTCTATTTTAGTGTTAATCAAATCAAGATCATTTTTATTACCTCTATTTAAGCTTTTCATAGCAAGAATATTACCATCAGATTTTCTTTGAACTTTTCTCACACATCCATATGAACCTATAATAATAAAATCTGGATCTACAATTTTATATGAATCATATGTTAAATCAAAAAAGTTATTCATTCTTTAGCTCCCTTTTTTCGATAAATTCAATTTTTTATGCATTTAAATAGATATAAAATAGTATTGCAATGATAAGCCCTGCGGTAATGCCAAAAATGAACATTAGGACATCGCCTGAATTATTTAACGTACGAATCTTTAAAGTGGAAAGAATGAGTTTAGAATAAAAAACCGGTTTTGAAATTGAATATGGATATCTTGATAAAATGATAAAGTTGACATGGTTATTTGGGTATTCTGAAATATTCTTCAAACATTCTGAAACTAATTTTTTAGAATGATTACAAGCGATGTCAAAGTTATTGATAAATATAGTGAGATGACAATCCGGTGGTGTAAATGTTACCAACCTGTCTACAAACTGATTGAATCTTGTTGTATCCCTAAAATAATCTATCAATGCATCATTTAAAAACACTGATCTAAATACATCTGAATCCAGTTTATCTGTTGCTTCCAAAGTACTATTTCCAACATTAACATAAAGTGCTTCATTTTTGTGATTACTTAAATAATTCATCATTTCTTTTAAGATTTTTGTTTCTCCAACACCTGGCAAACCATGTAAGACAATAGCAGAAAAATTTTCATATATATCTGATATTTCATTAAAAATATCATTGCTTCCAATAAACAATTCTTTGATATTCGAATGCAAAGTCATTCTTTTCTCCTTTTTATTTACAAAGGTTTAATTCCAGATATATATTTGTTATTGTAGTAAGTTATGACTGATTATTACTTGTTTTTTTGAATCTCTTGATAGATTTTTTCTGTAAACATTTGACCTCTAACTTCAAAAATAGCCTTACCTTTTATGATAATAGGAAATCGTTTTTGATCATAAACATTAATCCACCAATAATCAATTAACTCTTCTAATCCAATTTTTGTAATCTCGTTGCTGTTAAACAGTCGTTCAATATAGTTATACACACGTTCAGAATCAAAATGATCAACAATTCTATTGATAATATCTTTTGAAGTTATTGTAATTTTGGCAGAATGGATAGATTGATTGTTATTTAAATGATAAGTATTTGGTGGGAAAAAAGAAGGAGAGTCCTGGTTATATGTCGATAAAACAAAGTATTCCTCTCCAAAACTAACTGTAAAATTACAATTTTCCATTTCAACAAGTTGAGAATTTGGATTATTGATCACAAACCTGAATATAAGTTCAATTTGTCCATCTTCTCTTGCTTGCCAGATAACGTCCAAAAATTCGAAATTATTCGGATTATACCCAACTGTTACAGGTATAGTACGAGGAGCTACTTGATTAATAAAGTAGATACCTCCAATAAGAAGCAAACACATTAACAGTCCATAAATAAACATTTTTTTTTCGTTAAAAAGATTCATCATGAAAACTCCTTCATGGTTTTATTACGTTCCATTATTTTTTTGGGGCAGAATTGCCTTTATTTACAGTATCTGTCTGACTATCTTTTTTGATTTTGGGAATACAAATACGCTGGTAAAGTAATATTCTATCAATATTCTCAATTTTATCTCTATTACATTGAAAAACGAAATCAATATAATCCATATAAGCATTACCATAGTATTGTTTCGAAATTATGGAAAGCGACTCATATCGTTTAACAGTATGTGTAAGCATGCACTCACAATCCTCAAGAAAAGCTGTTGGAGTTGTTGATTCAGGTATAGATATACTTGTTGGTTCTTTACCTGTTTTTTTATCTGTTTTTTTATCTGACGAAGGTTGTTTTACTGCGGCGACAACTCTTTCACAGTCCTCATCAAAAGTTGGAAGTATTTTACATACGACCCTTTTAACATTTTCCATGTAATCACCAGGACATTTTAGTTCCTTCAATATTTCAAATTGAAATTGTATTGAATGGCTATTCTTTTCTTTTGCGACTTCTAGTATTTTAGCTCTTGTCGCATAACATCTGCTTGATGGAATTGATCTTTCCTCTTTGGTTAGAAAATTAATTATTTCTGTTAGATAAAGTTCTCTTTCTTCATCTGTCATATGAAATTTTTTAGAAAACTTCAGATAATCATAAATTCGTTCTTCTCTGAGGTAACTAACTATTTTTTTTAGAATTAAATCATCTGATTTTCCTTCAACCTTTTTGATAATTTCCATTCCATATTCAGCTTTTATTGAATTGCGATTTTTCAACAAAGCACCCTCAAATTTAAGTTTGGCTCTTAAAATTTTGCTCTCCTTCAGATATTTCCATCCGGAGTTAATCACTTCTTCCAAATTTTTTGTCTGTTCATTTGCCATACAAGTATTTGTAAAAAAACAAGTAAACCAAAATAAACAACAACAAGCAATTTTTTTCATAAAGTACATCCTTTCAAATAAAAGTTATCCTAAGAAATTTAATTTATTATGTACAAAATTTTGAACATATTATTCTCCCATACCATAGCACCATTCTTTATATGAACGAGCAGCTTCTTCTCCAGTCATCTCAGCAATAATTTCAAAATAGTCATCCAATGCAAGATTCATTTTTTGTCCTGAATATTTTGCTTTTTTCATGGCTTTACATCTGACCGCATAAACAGTTTGTATACATTGATGATCAAATGTTCTCCATAACTGCCTGTCTTTTAATCCAATAAAAGAATACCCTTCAAGTGCTTTAATGATATTCATAGAAGCAAATGAATTTACTCTTTCGGCAGCATCTTTATATTGATATAAAATGTTATAAGCTGAAGCTGCTGACGTTGAAGGATATGCGCCATATCGATCAACAAAATATTTGACGAAACGCTTACCTTTTTCAAAATTTTTATCAAAAGGAATGGTCCATGTCCAGGGAAGCGCACCGATAACGCCTTCCATAATTTCTGGACCAGCACTCTTGGCCATACCTAATGTTAGATTTGGAACAATAATGACATCAACTTCTTTTTTTAAACCCATTTCATAAGCGAGTGTTAAAGCGGTTGACATATCTTTACCAAATAATACTAAAACAAGTATATCAGGCTTTTCTTTCCTTGCTTTTTCAAGAGCTTTTTTAAAATCTTCTTGAGTCGCACCTGGAAAGCGTGTTAATTCTGATTTATGTAAAGATGTTACTGATGATTTACTGTACTTTCTTATGGAAGCTTCTGTCGTATGCCCCCACGTGTAATCTGCTGTTATGTAGAAATATTTTTTATCGGGATAATGACGTAAAAGATAGTTAGATAATACTTTTGCTCCCATCCAACTATTATAGCATTCTCTGAACATGTATGGATTGTTCATGATGCTGTTATCATTTTCATTTGTGCAATTCTTATCAGGATCTTTTTTGGTTGTTGCGTTAGAGTATGTCAATGTGCCAAAATAAATAATCTTTCTTGATTTAGCGACCTCTGCTCCAGCTATGGCAACACCGCTTGAAGAACCTCCAAATATCATTTTACATCCATTATCATCAATTAATTCTTGCACATTTCGACTTGAAATATTTGGTTTTGAAATAGTGTCTTTTATAACCAATTGAACTGTTTTATTTAAAATACCTCCTTTAGCATTAATCTCATTAACAGCCATCATTGATGCTCTAAGCTGAGCCAATCCCTGAATTGAGTATGGACCTGTTTCAGGATAATTTAATCCAATTTTTATGCTGTTCTTTTCATCAATATTAAAATTTGGATAAACATTAGTCGTAAATTTTACACCACATTCTTTTGAGCAATCGTCAAGTTTTTGCTCTGCTTTATCAACAGTGTCTTTGGCTTTAGTTAACTCACCCTTGATTATATGGTTATTGTATAGCAACACGATAAATCCTATTGAGATTCCAGCAAATATAATAATTAATGGTGTTGTAGCTTTTTTAAACATAATACTATTCTCCTTTTTTCATTTTCATTTTCTTATTATTCATTCTTTCAATAACTTTTTTTTCAATTTTTTCATATACTTCAAAATCTATTTCCAAAATTTTAGCCGCTTTTTCCCTGTCTTGATCTACTTTTTTCAAAATAGATATTAAGTAATTTGCAAGATTATCATGAAAACTATCTTTGCTGATTCCTAAAACTTTGATAGCTTTTGTTACTTTATAATTGGGTGTATTCAAGAGAACCTGAAAAAGATATCTATGTTTTACCTCTTCTAGTGATAATGATTGATCGAGAAATAAAGTATTTTTTGTAGTCAAAGAATACTTTTTTGCATAATACTGTATTGTTTTCTTATCAATCGTTTTCCCTGAACAGGGAGGATATATGAACTCAATAAATTTTTGAAGCTGACGAACATTTCCGCTGAAATTATACTTTGAAAAAGTTTTTATTGTGGTATCGGAAATCTTTGGTCGTGGTTCTTTATTACTTTCATATATCTGATCAATGAAATACTTAACAAGATATGGTATTTCATCTTCTCTCTCTCTCAAGGGCAAAGTAGAAAAAGACATTCCAATTCTATAAAATAGATCTTCTCTGAACTTTTTTTCGCTTTTCATTAACTTCAGATTTTCATTCGTTCCGCAAATAATAAGAACATCTACTTTTATTTTGTTATGTGAATCACCTAAGCGGTAAAAATATCTTTCCTGAAAAAAACGTAACATCTTGGATTGAAATCCGGAACTCATTTCACCAATTTCATCAAAAAAGATTGTTCCTTTATCAGCTGCCTTCAAGAATCCCTCAGCATCTTTATCCAGACCCGTGTAAGCACCTGCTTTACCGCCAAAAAGTGTCGATTCAATCAATTCTTCAGGAATAGCAGCACAATTTACAGCAATAAATTCTCCCTTTCGTCCAAATTTTTTGTGCATATATTTAGCGATTAGCTCTTTACCAGTACCTGTTTCTCCTTCAATTAAATAAATAAAATTATCATACTTCGCATAAACTTCTAATTCTTTATATAGATTAAAATGTTCCTTATTTTCTGCAACAATTCCCATTTCACGTAATTCTTTTTTCAATTGTTCATCACTGTGATTGTGTGTTTCATAAATCTGAACACTCTCTAAAGCCCCGGCAATATGCATGGAAAACATCTCAACAATATTCATATCATCATCTGTAAGATCTCTATAATCCTCAAAATAAAGACACCCGATTAATTCATTAAGATGTATAAGCGGTTGACAGAAAATATTGTTTTCTCTGAAATGATTACCATCAGGATTTTGTATGACATACATAATGGCTTTTTTGTTAAAGTGACTATTTCTCAAACCATCTGCAACAGTAAAAGCATTTTTATAAGCATCATCAATTAAAACAATTGCAGCTTTTTTCGCCTGTACAAATTGTTTTGTTATCTCTAATGATGTTTTCAACAAATCATTATACTCAGTGCATGAAGTAATTTTTTTGAGCTGCTGAATGGTTCTTGAAAAAATACTTTGAAGGTATTCAGGCCGGTTTGTATATGTATCAATTATTGTAGGTTTTTCTACAATCTTTTGGAGCAGCTTTTCTTTTTTGGCATAATCAATATATTCATTATGAGTTAATTGTTTTTTACTAACTATAAAATAGTAAATATGGATTCGAATGACAGAAATATTGTCTAATAATACTTTTTTGTTTTTTGGATACCTGTTCCATATATAGTTGCCATCACTGTCTTTTTCTGAATTTTTAAGCCAGGTGCCATTATTTGATAAATTTTCAATATAAAAATGATTATCTTCAAAAAAAATGATGGCATGTTTTCTTGAAACACGCCACGTTGGATCATCCACCACAATGCTGTCTGCCTCTGAATCTTCACTCCTTCCAATAGTCACATTGCGGGTTTCAGATACCTTATGCACACGATGATCGTTTAAATCTTTCAAATTATTTATTTCGTTTAAACAATAAATATACATGTAAACATACTCTCCTTTATTTCATGAATGCAAAAAAAGTACCAAAACAATTATAAAATTTTAATAATATTTACAATGGTTTAATATATAAATCTTAATATAATCTATGATAATTGTCTGAAAATCAGACACATTAAACGTGATTTTCACCATATTTGTTAAAATTTATGTCTTATACAACTGACGATACATTTTAAAATAATAATTTTAGATTTTTATCATTCACACATTTAAGGTGCATATATTCTTTTTTACTCAAAAGTATCTGGTTGATGATTTGTAATCTATGTTCTTATAAAAGCAAAAAGGAGTCCAAATGTATTATAAAAAAATATACTTAATTTACAGATAGTTAAAGAATATAACTAAAAAACCTTTTCTTGAAACTTGTCCAATTTTCAGACACTTTTTCATAGAATTAAATTTAAGTAATAAATTTATATGGTTATGTGGGGTCAATTTCTGTCAAAAAATTGGACAGTTTTTAGATTTGCCATTATTTGATTATTTTATAGTCACTTGCGAATTCCTGGTGCAATACAATGAAAAATGGATAGTCTTTAGGATCACTCAATTGGGAGGGCTCATAACATCCTAATTCTTTGTTTGATTTTTTATTTTTCAGTACGAGAGGATTATTCTTTATAAATTTAATGCAGTTATTGATATTTCGAATACTCATTAAGCTATTAAACCTTATGTCTAACTGAGAAAGAATCTGGTTTAGTCCGAATAATTCGAGTTTTTTGGGTTTACAAACAATAAAAACAGAGAATGGGAATTGCCTCTTGCCATCCGAGCTCTGTTTGATAATGCCTGCAATGATCTTTGACTTGATTGAATGAACAAAAACAAAAGGCTTTGGTTCTTTGGATATCATCTTATTTTGATCCAGATGATCTAACATCCAGTTTCTCCACACAATGGCTTCACGAAAAAAGATAATGGATACATAATCTCTATAAAAAGGAAGTTTACCATATGCTTGCAGATGCAATTTATATTTCCAATATTTTATTTTTAGATAGCTTATCACTTCTATAATTTTCCCCATAAAATATAATCTGGCCACTTAATTAACTCTGGCAAATGATTATTCCAGGTCATATTCATTTTAATGCTGATTGCTTTACTATATCCAGGGATGATATCAGGAAAAACAATCATTACTTCCCAATTTTCTTTAGTATTATTTGATTTTTCTCTCATGCCATAAGAAAATACATATTGAAGTAAAGATAGATCCCCACCTGTAATATTGAGCCCACTTTTTCTTCCTGACTCTTCATTGATACCTCGAATGAGCACATTTGAAATATGATTAAAATTCCATTGAAAATTATGATAAGTCGATCCAGAAACGCGCAGTTCAGATTCTTTATTTTTTTCAAGGCCTTGTATTTTAATCACAGTAAAGCGATCAGCACCATTTGTTCCTATTGTATCAACGTTTATCTTCACATTATAAGGAAAAGCAGTGGTTGTATCATCTGGAAATAAAAACTTTTTCCAGGCAATACATCTGGTTAAGAATAAATCCTGATATTTGTCTGCGAGTAGCTGTTCATAATCAGTATTGGTTAGCGAAGAAATGATTTTAATTCTCTTTTTAATCTCTTGGGGATTGTTTTCACTTGAAAAGAAAAAATGCTCTAAATCTTTTAATGAAATTGTATCGAATTTAAGTGTGATTGTATTTTGATCAGAGTCATATTTCACACTACCTTTTGTCTTTCCAAAAGGAAAATTGTAACCAAAATGTCGAAACCATTTTGCAAGAAATTGCCGCCATTCGATATGAAGATGCTTTTGCGAATAGTTTTTAAAAAGTTTTACACAATGTATTTCAATGGCATCCAGTCGATTGATCAATAAATTGTCTTCTTTTATATCAGCGCGTAACGCTATATTACTTTTTAATTTAGATAATGCCTTAAAATCATCAGGATTCAGCTTTTTTACATTTTCCCAATTACAAGGATCTTCATCAGACAATGTCTTTATCGCATTGTAATAATCATTTTGAGCAGCATAAAGGATATCCAGATAATCAGTTGCAATAAGCGCCACGTATTTAAGACGTTGCTCAATTGATTTATTATGCTCATTGAAATAGTTTTCATGAATCTGATCAATAACAGTCATGGGCATATGTTCGACGAATAAATTCAACCATTCAGAATTAACAAACTCCCCTTTTCGATCAACAATCGTATCCCTTGCCTGTTTCCAGGTTTTTGTTTTTAAAACTTCTTTTGCAGGATCAACCTCTTTTAGTTTTTTTGCCCAATAACCTAATGATTGTTTATATGCATTGTACATTTTACCAGATATAATCAGTGATAATTGCTTTCTTTTTTTAGAGTCACGACATTCTTTTTCGAGCCATACTTTTATATCGTTCGCCGTATTAATTTGTGCAGAAAGCCATTTCACTCTCGCATATAAAGGTGGATTCTTAATATTGCCATTTCCAAAAAGATGATTCATGGTACGATAAAGAACTGCTTCTTGAGTTTTCCATGAAAGACTTTCAATATGCGCACTAATGATCCGGTTTAATCTTTCTGGTTGAAACTCCTGTGGTATTTGGGGAGTTAACGTATCTACTTTATTTTTAAGATTTTCCTTTTTTTGTGTCCATTCTGCACCCAATTCTTTATACTTTTCTGGTGTTATTTGTATGGAACTTGAATGCATTTCGTTTTCTTTTGTGATCATAAATTGTGTAAAAGTCAGAACATCATTCATTATTGTTCGTATTGAAGATAAATGGGGTTGAATAACACCATTATCTTGAATAATATATGTGTAATTTTTAATTGTTTCATCAATGTTTGACTCAATATTACTGGCTAATTCCCTGCAAACACTTCCATAATTATATACCAACGAATACATAACTTGAGACATTTCACTTTTAGACACGTTTGAAACTGTTGATTGCAGCCGCTCGAAGTCATTGTTACACTTTTTGCTTACATTTGATAAGAAAGATAAAGAAGAATTGAGATTGATGGTTTTTAAACGATCATATTGTAAATTGAAATTTTGTATGTTTTTAATCAATCGTTTTGGATCATCATGGTGTTGTTGAAAAAGAATTTTAGTATAGGCATCAGCAGTCAGATATATCCCTTTTAACCATTTATCGTGATTATCATGTGGGTATTTTTTCCAAAAACTCATTAAAGTCATTATTGCTTTTCTGAATATCAGCAATCCTTGCGCTTTTTTTTCTATTAAAGGGCAGGGATATGATTGAGTCGAAGATTGCCATAATTCGTCGAATTCAAACTGAGAAGATTCTGTAAGAAGGGTTTGGCTAAGCATCTGTTTAAATGAATCATGATCTGTTTTTTCAAAAGAACAATCGTTTAAAACAAGTGAGTAATTATTTAATGTATTTATATATAATGTATGATCATCATATGTATCAAGCGATGCTTTTTCAAGATACTTTTCAGTTTTATGAATGAGCCTTTTGAGAATTATTTGCTGCAATTGCTTTTCTACCACTCCAAGATTATCCAAAAAATCATTTTTTATATAAGGAAGCCATAGACCAACACCATAACGATCTATTTTTTCACGATTTTTTGTTATTGCATTTTTCAAATGAAATATTTCATGGTTATTTTTTGTACTTTTTACAGTCTTGTTTGTGATGATAGTTTCAGCCATAATGACATGCTTTTCTAATGAGTGAATAGACAAAGGAATGGTTTTATAGCCAGACCATAAGAATAAACTGACAATAATTATTAAAGTAACGCTTGATACAGCAGCAGCAAGTCTTATTTTTGTATCACGTTTTTTTACTTTATGACTAAATTGGACAAGCCCCCTTTCCTTAATCACTTTTTGATAAAACTGCTGAACAAAGCATGGCTTATTGGAAAAAAAGGACGTCAAACAGTTTTTCATCAAAGACTCGTTTTCTGCACCATTGACAATTGCTGAATAAATAGCCTTGCCTTCTTGAAGACTGCTGCAGAAATAGCATCCCCGCCATAAAAGCGGTGGATTAAACCTGTCTTTGCGAAAAATGATTTCAAGATAACTTGATAATGACTGTTTGATATTGCTAAACTCACTCGGAAATTCAAGCAAATGGTTTACATTTGCTTTTGCCTGTATTGTATATAATCGTCTTAAAATCCATAAATAAAGTCTGTCAGACAAGTCGGTAAAGCATTTTATAAAATCTTGTGGATTAAAAAACTCTGGTTGTTGATGCTTGCAATCCCATCCAAAAATTTGAGTTCGTTCTTTATCGGATAAATCTGTACTTAACTCTGAAAAACCAACAACCAGATCCATTTTAGAAATCATAATATATATTGGAAATTCAACGCCTAAAATATCTGTAAGTTCAACCAGTTTACCTCTAACTTGCTTTGCTTTTTTTTCAATGGTTTCCAATGTGTCTTCTAAAAGAGATGTCGATGGTATCGTAACAACAACGCTATTGATGGGACATCTTGGTCTGTATCGGGACAACAGTTTCAAAAAGGAATGCCATTCTTTTTTATCAGGAGCATTATCAATGGGCATGGTAAATCTTCCGGCAGTATCAATAAAAACTGCATCATTGGTAAACAGCCATTCACAATTGACAGTTCCACAAGCTCCTGAAACAGATTGATTTTTCAATGGAAAATCAAGATCTGATTCTAATAATGAGGTTGTCTTTCCTGATTGAGGCTCTCCTATAAGTAATGTCCAGGGAAGTTCATATATATTTATTTTAGCCTTTTTAAGCGTTGATAAGGCTTCTTTCCATTTATGTTGAATATCTTTTACAGCAATTTTGACCTGCCTGGCATCAGAACTAACTTCATTATGATGTTGTGTTAAAGCAGAAGTCATTTGTTTTGATTTGATTTTGAAAGAAATATAAATAAACAACATGACAAGAACGTAAACAAGGATAAATCCAAGTAGGCACAGCAGTACATATTTACGTTCAAGTTTAAACAACATGAGGTTCATGATGAGAAATGAAGATATACATATTAAAAATATACCTGATCCCTTAAAATAAATATTTGGGAGAATTTTTGACAATAATTTTGCAAATTGTCTAATCATTTCAACACCCCCTGTTCATTAATTTTTCTGAAATATCAGTTATTATTTTTACTGCATCTTCCCAGATCCAGATACTCGCTTGAATATAGATTGCTGTGCATACAGAGATAATGATAGCAAATATCCAGAATCCTAAGGCAGGAGAACGTAATTTCTCATTTTGGGTAACCATTTTATCAACTCTTTTTGAAATCTCTCTGTCATCATTTGGTAATCGCTCAGGAATCAAGTAGTAGAGTCTTTGCTTCAAATCAACAATCGGGATATCCGAACGTGTATAAAAAGGTGCCCAAAAATTTAAACAAAGAAATAAAATTTCTGCCAGTTCAGGATCATTCATACCTTCATTTTGAATAATCTCATAAAATTTGTCACCAGCAATAGCTGTATTAAAAAACTTCATTTCAAATAAATTTTCACACCATTTTGCTGCCCCATCCCATTTTGAAAACGTAAGCACATGATCTATCAGTGCGGCTAAAATATACTTAACAGTTTTAATTTTTTCATGAATTACAGGATTACTTTCAAGATTCTTTTCTACATCAAGAAGAAGGAGATTTAATTGTACTCTTGTATCATCATAAGCTACAAAAGCGTTGCTTTCAAATTGATGAATTAGTTTTAAAAGATAATTCAACAAAGGTTCGGAGGCTTTAACAATGCTATTTTGACTCATTTTTTTTCTCCTTTCTTTGAATGTGTATATATAACCTTATGTTAAATGATGTATCTTTAGCCAATCCCATAATGCCAAGTTCAGACACGTTGATTAGAGTTTGCCATAAGGTTGACTCTTTTGAAATATTAAGCCGAAAATAGTGAAGTCCATTTCTATCCTGCATTCCCTGTGGTGGACGCCTGATTCTCTCCCATAAAAAACCAGCCATTTTATGCTGGTATAAAAAGGCTAATTTACTTTTTGGAGCGATTTTAATTTTGCTGATATTGAATATTTCATCGACTTCTCTTTCTGAACTTTCTGAATCAACACACAAATAAAAGGTAGGATTTTGATCAAATAATGTTTGATCAATTAAGCATGAAAAAATATTTCCGCTATTCTCAAAATTGACGCCAATGAATTCTGAAAAATGACCACCTCTCAACAATCTTGATATCTGCTCAATCAGTTCATTTAGCACAACTGTCAGTTCATTATGATTATATGAGGGAATATTTACAGGAACGTTTGAGCACAAAGAAGACAAAAAACCGGCAAGCCTCAGTAATTCAATATAGACGTACTGAGGGTGCGTATTTTGAGTTTCGTTTAAATGTTCCAACACATAAATACTGCTCAATAAAGCGCCTGACATCATATGGTCGTTTAATACGTAAAAAGGATCGGCTGTTAATAAACTTCTTTTTTCTATAAGTTGATCTTTTAAAAGTGTATAATGTTTATGTAGTCGATTGAGTATATTGTTTAACCGAATTTTGAATGTATCTGATGCATTGATATTTAATAATGGTGGAATATATTCATGATCAATAATTGGAATATCACCATTTGGTGGCAGTATAATCTGTGCGATCTTTATTGATTGGAACTCATCTGCTGAGGGCTTTTCAAAAAAAATGATAACATTCCATACCAGAACCTTAACGTTATGATCGTTTTTTCCGGTGTTTAAATCAACTTTAGTAAGATCTTGAGAAACAAAAGGGAGAATTTTTTGTTGCGAGTCATCGTTTTCATCCTGGATACATTTTTTTTCGGTGTTAATGTGTTTAATACCAAGATAGACAGGAATTACAGTGCTGGTTCCATTAGCAAGATGCTCAAATGATTTCTCTTTTATTTCTGCGTTCTGATTGGCATAAATCCATATACCACTCTGAAATTGAAGTAACAATTGATTAACTTTTATTCTGTGAACCGATAAAGCTTCATTATCAATATTTAAATGGATAATTCCCCAATTATTGGGTTTTGTGGATTCTTTTTTGGTGACACTATTTAAAGATACCAATGCATCATGCTGTAATGAATGCTGGGTCAATAGCTCTCCTTCAACTGGCCAAAAAGGTGAATATTGATAATTCATTGTGCAAATACTCCTATATTTTGATAATTAAATACTTGTTCCATTTCTTGTTTCTTTAATTTTATCAAATAAACATTTTTCCATGTTTCCGGGTACAAAATGATTTGTTGAGATTCTCTTGATGACTGTTTATTGTAATTTGCATAAATAATAATTTTTTTAATATGTTCATTAATATGAATCTGAGTGTCTTTACGAAACTCTCCACCTTTGATTGCCAATTGAAATATTTCTTTTCCTCGCACCAATGTTTTTCGTTTATCGCTAACAAACCATTTATCAGGATCTGTTTTAACGATTTCGTTTCCAGTAGAATCATTAACAACGATAATATCTACAGGTAACAGCAGACCGCCATTGATCTTTTTCTCTGCTAAAAAATATATACTAACTGTATTGCTGCCCCAAATAAAGCTTAAGCAGCTGCAAGCCTGTATAAATAAAACCAAAATTAAAAATATCATCAAAAATGGCCAACTTTTTTTCATAAAAGACCTCCTGGTGGATTACATTTTATTTTTAATCATATGTCTTATGATGTCTTCTACTTTTATCTCATCTTTTAACTGATGAAGAGATAAGTTAATGCTTTCAATAGTATTTTTAACTTTTTTGCCGGGTCTTTTACTGTAAATATTGCTCAGAACATCTGATATCCCAGTATAAATTTTATTTTCAGTTTCATAAGCAGCATTTTTGTATATTTTCAAAATTGTTATAAAAGCTGTAATCAGTGATTCATAATCATGTTGTGAAAATGGAGAAAAATCATGCTCAGTGAAATCAGGGTGAATGGCATCTTCAAGAAAACTGGTAAGAATTTGTCTGAATCTTTCTAAATAGTATTTTTCCTTGTTAAACACAGAAGGTTGAGACTCTCCTTGACTTACTGACTCCATTTGCATAAAAATTCTAAAATCCAGTAAAAATTCCTTATCTTGTTTTATATAGTGTGCAGCAGGAATTTCTTGTTCATGTATAACAGCTTTTAGAAGGTGTTGAATTTCAATTTGATCGGTATGATTCTCAGCTGCACGTTTAAATATTTGCCAGATTCTTGGCGGTGTTATAAAATCTGATGTTTTAAAACTGTAAACAGGCTCTGTGCGAATTGATTTCAACCACTCAGGACGAGAGTGATGATTACCAATAGACATATCATGGATGCATTGGTATGATTTATATTGATTTTTAAAATTTTGAGATACAAGAGATTCAACTAGTGAACGAACATCACAGAATTTTTTCAATCGACATTTTTGAAGCATAATTTCCCATGCTTCTTTTAATGGGTCAGAAAATTTATACAGAAACCCAGGATCTCTGAAAAAAAATTCATATGAATTTTCACTATGGCAAATAGCATTGTCTTGCTTACAAACTTTAATAATGGTTGAACCTAATAGTAATATCTGTCCCCATTTCAGCTCATAATATTTACCGGGATTAAGCTTTACGCCGTCTATCCAAACGCCCCACTCGCTATCCATATCCATAATGTATCCTGCTGAATTCTTGCTTGAAAACATGAGTTTGGCATGTAATTTTGACATCTTTTTATCAAAAGGAAAAAAAAAGTAGTTATTATCCGATCGACCTAATGAATATTCTGAAATGTCGTTTTTTAAATGATAGGTCATTCCATCCATTGGACCTTCGTCGATTACAGTTAAAAAAATATGGGGTTGCATTTTAACCTCCGATGATTGATTCTATGGTTTGAATAATTTGTTTTGATTGTGAATAATAATCAGATGTTCTTGGAATGGATTTCAAATCATTGATATTTTCCTTGCAACGTTCCCATTGTTTATTTTTAATGTGCAGTTTTGTTTCATCAATAATAGCGCGATAATAATCATTCATAATATGGAGACCAGGTTGAATTATTTTTGTGTCAGTTATTTCATCAACATTCATTTCCTGTCTGGCTTCATTGATATTCCATTCAAGATTGCTCTCATTGACATTGAATTCCACATGTTCTTGTTCCAATTGTTTTTCATTTAATGTTGATCCTGATGGTGCTAAGTATGATTTCTGATAAGAAAAGGAATCAGAAATTTTACTTTTCGTATAAGCACCATCATGATTTTCAATGAACACTTTATGTCCAATAATCATGACTTTTTTTAAAATGTCAGGCAGAAAATACAATGAATGCAGGATAAAGCCTGCAATAATGATAAACGGCAGAATACTCCTTAAAACCAATAACTGCTCATTAATGAAATTGTAATATGTTCTTTTTGTTTCTTTTTTTTGATTCAGATCCTTTAATGGGTTTGGAAATTGATTTTCATTGAATGAATATCTCATGTTATGATCAATTCTCTTTAAAGGATTGATAAATGTTGAATCATCAAGATTAGGTGATTGATTTATTGACATATGAACTCCTTTTTTAGGGGTTAAGGTTTTTTAATCAAGACACCTGCTGTTGAAAATTATATTTTCAAATAAAGTTAATTGATATACTGCATTTAAGTGTCCAAAAAAAATTTTTACATGACCTGTTATGTGTAATAGAACGACAAGTAATTGAATGATAAGATTTGTATTTGAAGTAAAACAACTGTCCGAATTTCAGACACAATGGCTATCCTCTGATCAAAAATCTGAAACAATTTTTAATACTGATATTGCAGATGTTAAATTAGAACAATAAATTATCTCTTTATTATTAATTAAACCAACATTTTGCTGTAGAATATTAATGGCATCAATTATGTCTATTTTTCGGTTATGATTCATGTCACAACCAACAATATTGACAGATGCAACATTACTGAAGACACTGTATGGTGATCCTGAGGGGTTGTATGATTTCCTGACCCAATAATAATATATCTTATCAAAACAGATATCAGTATCAGTAAAAGAATTTGTTTGTTCCCAGTCTCCAAGGGGAACCGCAGTTTCAGAATTATTAACGCAATTTTTATAAATTTTGTAATAAACTGAACTCTCATCATTCCACGATAACGCAACTTGAAAAGGAGCAACCTCTTTTACATTGAGATTTTCAGGAGGAAAAACTTTGAAATTAGAAGGTTTGATATTAATGACAGCTTGTTGATTTCTATTATATTCACTACTACCAGGTGATAATTTGTCCAAACTAAAATATCCATTATATTTTCCATACCATCCCCAATTGATATAAAAACGATTATCGGAATCATATCCTTCACACACAAAGGCATGTCCACTACCATATTCTTTGAAACCAGCATAAAATACTGGACGCCCTTCATTTAGTTCTTTTTTTATTTTACACTCCCAGGCATAATCTCCATATTCTATTCTTTTGATGCACGAAGAAGAAATATAACCAATATCTGAATCTAAATAATCTTCTACTTTTTTTGAATTGGAACTTGAAGAATTTGAACCATAGTCCATTATTACTCCTTTTCCAATATCTGAAAGAAAGCGAGCGACTGCTTGAATTTCTATATCATTAGAATATGAACCCAATTGATCCGGCATATTTTTCCAATCATAATGCAGGGGACTGTTCCAATATTTCATAATGATACCGACTGCAACAGCAACACATCCTACAAGACAGTGATTTTCTGGTCCCCCATAACAATATGGGCATTGACTATTGTATGGATATCCCTGTCCCCAATTGATATCTGGTATTAGAGGTTTTACTATATCTATATTTTTTCGAAGTCTTTTATTGAATGATTTATTCCGAATTCTTACCCATGTCTTTATACTTGATGTATTATCAACGTTATGGGTATGTAACCAATTGATTTCTTCGCTATATGATTCCAATAATGCTAATAAAGAAGGACATTGGGTGTTTTCTGTTATTTCAGAAGCAGTTGAATATCCCAAAACAGGAGGGCATGCATCGTTTCCAGATACAAGAACAAATCCACCATCAGCAAAATTATATACATATAGTGATGTCAATCGATTGGAACTTTTTTTAACCAAAGACTTAATTTGTAGACGATGACGATTTTTGATTGGTTTGTTTTTTTCAACATAAATATGTTCATACCAGTTATTTGCTATTACTCTTGCTTGTTGTTCGTCAACTGGAGCTGCATATATTAATTCATGTCTGGCAAAGCATATTATTGCTAACAGTGTGATATAAATTCGTGTAATATTCATTTTTTTCTCCTTTTTTTGATGATAACAATAATCTTTTAAATATTATGTGAAGTAATTTAATAAAAAGATTACATTTCAAATAAAAAAAATGAGATTTCCTATGCATTTTTTTAATTGGCATTTAAATGTCCAAAACAAATTTTTTTGATATTTGATAGAAATCAGGTGGTTTATGGAAAAGAATACAGGCAAATCATTCAAAAAAAGTATTTGAGATAAACTTTTATGTCTGGATTTTTGATAATCAAAATGAGGAGATGTGGAAGGGAAGAATCAGAAAATAATACTTCAATTTTTTGAATCAGAATTAAGAATAGTGGGAAATATAAAATCACTGATTTATTTATTGAACCAGGATTACGCTGAAGAAGATGAATCAGATGATTTAAAAATGTTTTTTTCATCTTATTCATCTTTTTCAGTGTAATCCCGGTTCAAATACTGAAGATAAAATATAAGGAAAGCAGTAATTGATTATAAAATATTTTTCTATTATGATAAGTTTTTGTTGGAAAAATTCGATAGCTATGTGCTAACTGCTTATTTGCAATCAGAATTGCTTCCTCGGTTTCCGAACCCAATAACGTTTTGATCCAAACCACCAATTGGATATAGAGGTTGAAACGTATCCATCTCTACTTTGGGAAAACTCATGAACGAACGAGTTATGAATAATTACTACGTGGGAATCACTCCACATAAGGAAAGTACCCCGTGGATTATTTGTGAAATATTCTTTAATTTCATCACCTGTTTTATTCTCCAGCATACATTGCGTTGCTCCAAGGTGGTCTGCCAAACGAGTTCCGTATGCACTCATAGCTTCTGTAGAGGGATTAACACCGAAGGCAGCTCCAGCATATGTTATGCAATCATATCCACGGTTTAAATTATTAGTTTCAAATTTTCCATCATATGAAAAATAGTAACATTGATCTATTGAAGGCATATAGAGCATTCTCCCTTTTCCATTTCCCGTATATTTAGGCTTATTAGGGTTTGTGACCTCAACACCAACGTCGGTAGGATTAAGTCTACCGACGTAGGGACGAACAGGGCAATCAAACTCTGGAGATTCGACAGTCTCTATAACTTTTTTATTTAGACTGACCATTAGGCTACACTTTGCTTTCTTGCCCCATAAGTTATTCATTCTAATGCAGGCTAAAAAGGCAGCTAAGTTATCAGATCCGAGTATATTTTTTTGATTGCGTCCGGTCATGTCAATTTGATAATTATTTTTACAATTGCTTAAACAAAGCGTTAATTTTGCACCATTTGGAATGGTTCCTGTGTAACTGATAATAAACCCACCTTTCCTAATTGGTCCAAGTTTGACTTCATTTAATTTTAATGCACACATAATACCTCCTTTTGGTTAATGTATAAAAAATCATTTAAAAATTTCAGTTTTTCTATTTTGAAGCTGTGATCGTAAGAATCAGGCTCTCCTAAAAACTGATTTGAAATTTTTCAAAGCGTATCATTTTCTTTTACAATATATCTAACATCAGACATAATGTTCTTCCTTTTTTATATTAGGGTTTTTAAGTAATATTGTTATAAAAACAATTAGCTATAAATTTTTACTTTTACATTTTTACGAAGGGCTTTATTTGTTGTTATAAAGGAAGTCCATCCAAGTTTTATACTATTGGTGTTTTCAAAACGAACTTCAGGTATTTCACTGCTTAAAAGAATAAGGGAGATGTCACATTCAACGATTTTCCCTATATAAAAACGAACCATTTTTAAAAAGTGTTTAAAAGCCCTTCCTGATGGGAGAAAATTTCTGTATTGTTGGATGGTTAGAGGGCCTATAATCAACTCAACTTTACTTTGCCGGGAAAATGATTGTTTACCAATAATGACATTTTTTCCAATCGTGTTATTGATGCCAGAAAAAGTTCCAATTTTTGATAATTCGTCATCAGAAATATCAAACCAGGACCCACAAAATTGTTTTCCTTTAACCTGAACTTGAAAAAAATCAGAAAGCAAGAGTTCAAGGTTACTTAAATTTTTACATCGTTGAAAAAATAATGGTGCATATGAAAGAAGTAATCGTTTATTGATAAAATTGAATTGATTAAATACATTGTAATCAATACCAATAAGAGAAAAAACATATCTTGCGATATCTGTTTTTTCAGGAGATATTGTATTTAGATGTACTCTATGTTTTTTGGCTGATTTGTACAATAACGAAATAATTCGATGATGATAAATGTCTAGAAAATCTCTAAATGCAAAATCTTTTTTTTGGATTCTTTTTAAAACTAGTTCTGTATATTTTAGTGGTAATGGCCCTGTAGATCCGGCAAGTCCCAAAAAATTAACAATCATTTTATAGGGTACAGACTGGTTATCCGATTGCTTAACGATTTCATTAATATCACTTGCAGCAAAACTCAGTCCTGCATGTGATGAAAAACGTATTGTTTCATTATCTGGATTGGAACCAGTTCCTACAGAATTATTATTTGGATGTAACGCTTCCAGAATTTTTACTGCTTGAAAAAAGTCAAATTTATGTCCATGCTTAATGAGTTTAAATTTTAAATCGTTGTTTGATTTCCTATCATAGGATTCCATTTTTTCCATATTCCTTTTTCATTTTCTTTTTTAATGATTAATTGAGAAAAAGAATTTATAGGTACATACATTGAAAAAAAATGATTTAAAATGCTGGATAGTAAAATTGAACTGGTTGTTAATTCTAAATTGCGAAACTCAAGCGTGATTTCAATGCCTGAACATATATCTTTCCAGTCTTCAAAATTGATTAAACGTCTTACACATCGACTCGTCATTTTACTGATTGAATGAATTTGTTGACCTGTATCTGTTCTATCAGAGATTTGATATAAGAAAAGCAGCTCTTTCATAGCTTCCAAACAGTATTGTTCATTTGTAAACGAAAGGTAATTTGTTGAAATATGCGAGATAAGTCTCCATAGTACAGAGCCATCTATCAATGGATCTATCTGGGGTGTCGGTTTACAAAGTGTATATATTTTGGAAATAGGAGATTTTTTTTCAAGATAAAGCTTTGCGTGAACAGGCATTTTTTCTGCGAGATGTCTGTTTGTACTTAGTGTGTTTGCATATATCGTATATTTGGAAAATCGTTTGGGATTAAATCTCCAATCCACTATAGAAAGAAGAATATCTGTACCGGGTAATTCTTTATGTTCTGAGGATACTCTTCTGGCATACCAAAAAAGATTTGAACTGATATTGTCATAGCAATGATTAAAAGAAAAATAGGGATGAATTTCCTGTTGTTTTTTCTGTTCGTTTAAAGATATAACAGATTGAATTGAATGTATTTCAGTTGTATCCTCATCCCTTGTATCAGCGATAAGTAGATATTCTCCCTGAGTTTCATCTATAATGGCAGGCTCGGTTTTTTTTTCAAACAGATTGATTACAGGTGTGCATCCTATCTGGAATGTATTGTTATCAATTATTAAATGATTTTCTATCGTTCGATTCAATATGATTAAAATGTCGAAATATGAATGCGATGTTATTTTATTTAAGTTTTTTAAGTGAATATCAAAAAAAAGAAATTTTCCATAAAATACAAAATATTCCATAAGCAGCCTAAAGCTTAATTGTACTGTAGGCGAAAAAGGTAATACATTTTCATCAATTTTAAACCCCACCGGTTCTATGGCATTTTGAGTAAGATAGAATGGTTTTTTCTCATTTTCTTGCAAAATTGCAATATTGAGAACATTACAAAATAAGAGCTCATATAAAGCATTGGCAAAAGAATAATTGCCATTAATATAAAAACGTAAATATCTCATGTTGTAATTATGAAGAGGCGCAGCTGTGGTTTTGATTCTAATCTGAATAACATCAGAAGCATTGCTGCATTCTGGATGAATATGAAACTGGTTTGCAGATTTTATATCAGTGTAACTAACTTCAACAGGCCAGAGTTCAACAGGATAACAGGTTCTAAATTTACATTTTTTGCCCTCAGTTGACTGAGCAAAAAGTTGAGTACTTTTTTTCACAGTGTAACTGAAATTATCTTTGAGTTGGTATGGATCAATTTCAAATTTAGCGATACTCATTGAAGGAACAGGAGTTAAAAAATGTGGAAATAATATGTCTAATAATGCATTTGTAATCAGCGGAAAGTCATTATCTATATTTTTTTGAATACGCGCATTCAAAAAAGCAACACCTTCGAGAAATCTTTCTACGTGAGGATCTTTACAATCGTTGTTTCCGATTTCCAACATTGAGGCTATTTGGGGATATTGTTTTGCAAACGATTGTCCTTCTTTTCTCAAATAAGCCAGTTCTTTTTGATAGTAATTATACAATGGATCATTCATATTTTTCATCGTAAATAACCTCCAATGTTTTCATCTCATCAGGAATAATGGTCATAAATTTGATTTCTTCTTGAACTGTTTCAAACAAAGCTACTGCTGTAATAATGATTCGAAATGTTTTTTTTAATTCATCGTGTAAAACGAGTTTGACATGTATATTTTTTAATCTGGGTTCAAAAACAGCAATTTTTTCGCAAAGCATTTTCGAAAACCACTTTTTGTCTTGTTGGTCAAAAATATTGACAGAGAAATAATCACAAATACCATAATCCAAAATAGTTATATTTTCAGGGTTATAGTGTTTAGGAACCATAGAACAAGTTGTATACAAAAACCACTCAATGTTTAATCGAATGGATTCAATCATTTTTTCTTTGTTAAAATTTTTCATACAATAATGCTGATCAGAACACTTTAGATCATCATCAGTAAGTCGATCAATGATAGATGGCCTAAATTTTAAACTCTGTGTTTTTGATGAATTCATTTTTTCTCCCAGTTAGTTATGATCATATTTTCCCAATGATTATTGTTTTCTAATTTAAATTTAGCAAAAAGATGTCCATATAGTATTTTTAAAAAAATATATTATAAATTAATAGGTTATGGATAAGTTTTGATGATAGTCTAAATATCAAAAATGGCTGTTTATTCGTTTATTCCTTGCTACAAGAAATGTATGGGCGCATTTCAAAAAAGGGGGCATTTTTGATTTTTTTTTAATTTTAGTGTAAGAAAATCAATTTTTTCGTGTCTATATTAATAAACACTATTTTTTAAATCTTCAAAATTCAAAGAAAGTGATTATTAATATGACAGATAATATAAACATTACAGGATTAGATAATTTACCAATTAACAACAGCCCTGAAGACCTTCTAAACGTAGAAGAAACCCACAGACAAATTGCAGCGAAAGTTGCAGATCAACTGACTATTGATTCGATCAAACATGTACACAGCAATGATGAATTTGTTAAGGAAGCTGTAAAAATGGCCAGGGAAAATGAAGAGCTTCCTTTGATTAATAAAGGCTGGCGACCAGTGACAATATTATTGTTAGGAGGTTCCAAAGTAACAATTTCAACTCCTTATCTTCGAATTGATTGGAAGAAAACAACAGGACGAAAGCATAAAAAACGTGGAAAAAAAGGTACTGGGGTGTATCCAGTACTCGAAGCAATTGGGATAAAGGACAGAGTAACACCAGCAACGAGAAGTGAATTATCTCTTCTTACAGTACAATCTGCAAGCTACAAAGAAGCAATTGAAA
>Ga0272440_1000280_pt1 | contig 43321 bp, 27 predicted proteins | sample SSMMMBAug17_FD_192440 | JGI IMG/M metagenome (GOLD analysis project Ga0272440, IMG submission 192440) | Marine sediment archaeal communities from Little Sippewissett salt marsh, Falmouth, MA, United States - SSM-MMB-Aug17 | ecosystem: Environmental > Aquatic > Marine > Wetlands > Sediment ...
CCTATCAAATAATATTGATAATTGCTGTCGGTTCAGCCAAACTGTATCCCTATTAAGCTTTACCTGTAGTCTAATTTCATTATCTTGACTCTGGTATATCTCTATTTTATTTTGCATAACGATATTTTTATAATGCCCAAACTGTTTTGAAAAATGGAAAAAATTATGTCTTAAACCAAAATTGAAAATTAAATCGATAACCATTTTCGATTATAAGATTGAACGAAGTAAAGGCGAATAACCAATCCAATAATGGGATTAATATAGTATTAGCAACAATTGTGCCTTTACATTGACGATACAATACTGTAATGAATACGTGAATAGCACTGTTATGTATTAATTCAGAGTGGTTCGTACTATTTTACATGGATTATTTGGTTGGTCGATTTGTTCGTTATACTTTGCATATCGTATGATTGGATTATAATCTTGAATATGCAATATTGGCATAGACTGTCAGTTCCACAGTCATGGTGGTTTTGCCCCTGTTTTCATCCGTTGTCCTGTTGCACAGTCACTTGCCCTTCCAAAAATTGGGAAAACAGCCCAAACATTATGACGATATCATAAAGAAAAAAGTCTTTATCATAAAGAATATGTTGTGAAACGATAACAATTGTGTTATCTGAACAAATCTTAGAAAGGACAATCTTTATGGATATAACATGGGGATTTTTGGGATATTTAACAGCGTATCGTCTTTCTATAATAGGCGTAGGTGCGTTGAGCATTGCATTAGGATACCGCCTGTTTTGCAAAGGCTTATACCCTCAGTCTGAGATTGAATCAACAGAATTTACCGCAAAACTTGGGGAAACAGAACTTTCATTGGTAAGTGCCGGACCAGGACTTTTTTTTGCACTATTCGGCGTTATTGTCATTTCAGTCATGATTGTTCAGGGAAATCCTGAATTAACTCTCAAAAAAAATCAGCCGCAAAAAGAACAATCACCCGAAAAAATACTTCGTTATGAAAGTATGCCCCGTGCCAAAGAAGAACCGCCCCAAATGGAATTGACCATGCGGGGAAATCAAGATAAAAAGAACTTAGTTCTGTACAAAATGAATCAAGGCATGCAAAAAGAACGTGATGGAAATATTGATGATGCCATCACGCTTTATAAAGAAGCTTTGATATTATCTACACCTGCAATGAATGGTCTGGCCTGGCTATATGCAACTGAGCGTCAGGAGCAACATGTTCTTGCCAGCTTGTTATCCAGATTGTCAGTAGAACTCTGTCCTGAAGAAGCCAACTTCTGGGATACATATGCAGAAATATTATTCAAAGAAAAACTATATCGTAAAGCGTTGTCTGCCAAAAATAAAGCCATCGCTTTGGATCCATCCTTTAAAAAGGGGATTGAAAAATTTCTAAATAAATAATGGAAATAAAGGAGAAAGAATGGATATTGATGTGAATACAACTGGCCGAACTGTTAATATGGTCATTAATGGTAATATTGATGAACAGGGCGCAAATGATTTAAAACAAAGTTTTTTGAATCTGGATAAAAAGACAATTGATCAGGTGATCATTGATATGCAAAATGTCCAACATATTGGCAGTGCAGGCATCGGTAAACTATTGCTCTTTTACAAAGATTTTGCAATCAAAGGCGGCAAAATTGTACTCAATAATGTGAGTCGGTCAATGTATGACTTATTTAAGGTCGTTAAATTAGATACCTTGATGAAAGTTAATACCATGTGATTTTTATAAAACTATTCATCCAAAAAAATACTATATTCACCGCGAACATATTGTAAATTATTCGCCGCGGGTAAATAGTGATATATATCCAGTTCATTCCCCGTATCTATAAAAAAACTAAGGCTGTTACCTTTGTGATAGTCGTTGGACTGTTTTTTTGCAATGCCGCCAAGATCAGACCAATACTGATCCAGGCCTTCATTATCAATGAATATTGAAAATCCATTGTGTGCGGCTGCGCCTTGAGAAAAAAAGGTAAACGCTGCCTGGTATTGATCATTGCCAGAATGATCAACGAATGCAGCAATGCCCAGATCCCATGCCGCAGAATGAATGGCCCCATACAGCCCCTTGTAAATATCATCGCCGCCATCATCAATAAGAATACCCGCAGCAGAATGTGCAGAAAATCCTTGACCATAACGAGACGCGATATAAACATCAGATTCAGTTCCCGCATTTTTTAGAATGCCCATGCCAAAGAAATAACCACCACCCTGTGAAAAATTACCTGCCATGAATTGATCTTTCCCTGCCAAATCAAGAAGCATACCTGTACCGCCTGAGGCAATCCCTCGAAATCCAATACCAAAGCCTTGTGAAGATCCCCGAAATATGCCATCAGTCTCATATGAGCTTTTATGCTTTCCGGTCGCAAAATAGTAATCATTCCCATTTACATCAATGAGCATCCCCAATCCATAAGTACCCCCAACTGCCTGTGAAAACAGAGTACCATGATATGAATCATTGCCGCTAAAATCAATTAGAGAACTGATACCCCAAAAAGCCAGTCCCTGATGAAATTCCTGACCATGATAGTGGTCATCACCTGTAAGATCAATCAAATGACCAACCCCCAAAACACCACATCCCTGTGATAATCCAATGGCTGTGTATCGATCATGTCCCTTGCAATCAATGAGTATCCCAAACCCCATAAAACCAGCACCCTGAGACCAGCTTTCTGTTGCAGTGTATTGATCATTTCCTTTGAGATCAATAACAAAAGACACTTTATTATCAAATGTTGCCGCACCGGCATTATTAAGATACAGATCATCGCCTCCCAGATCAATAATCCAGTTTAGCGGCTTTGTATACCGTGTAAACCCGAGGCCTCCAATTACAATATAGCCGGATTTTATTTTTTTTATGATATGTACATCCCCGGATATTCCTAATTGCTCAGGGGGAGTATCAAAAAAAGATTTTGTCTGGCCAAGTTGTTCTAACTCAGATATTATTATGGGGTTGGCAAGGTTTTGAATTAAACACGATGCCTTATATAATTGATTATAATCTATTTTTTTTGCAAGTGCAGCAATTTTTCGATGATATTTCATTTCCTGAACATTTGCATTGATATCCAGATAGTAATGATCCACAAAACGTTTCATGATGATTGGAACTTGATTATTTAGTATATCGCATTCTTCGGGTGTCAGATCAGAAAAAGCGCGTCCGTGTAATTCTGTCAGACGTGAATAATAATTGCACAATCTCGTTATCAATGATGCCGATGACGATATGATCATATCCATCGTTTGCGTATCAGCAATTTCGCCAGAAACATCCATTATTGCAGCAGCATGTTGATTGAACGAGACCGCATTCAATCCAGTTTGAATTGATCTTGCGATCTTTTGGGTGAAATCTTCAACCATGATGGGAAATTTTTTGGGATCCCTGTGAGCATATCGAAAAAAAGAGGTGCGAAATCCATCATCCCACCATTCGTCATCAGCCAGACGTTGAATCAGATCATCATATGCATCCTGCAACGAATGATTCTCAATAAGCTGCTCAATTTGTTGAATATTTGTATTGGTTTGATTTTCATAATCTGGAAATAATTTCGCATTTGATGGCGGTGCAATATCTCTCATATGTGGTCTTCGACCCAGAATTGCAGTGATTGTCAATTCAGATACCGCTTTATAGATATTGAGCGTAATTGTTTTTCCAGGTAGTTGTTTATCAACAAGCTCCGAAATATCATCTGTAGAAAAAGGAGTCTCCTCAATATTTTCCTGATTTGATTTACCTTTAAAGAATTGATTTTTTCTCAGAATGTTCAGTATTAATGGCTCCTGAATCTTCTTTTCATCACGAATATAATTTTTGAATGATTTTAAAAGCTGCGATTTACCAACATTATCAAATTTTATATTATCGTATTTTAAGATAATATCACCAGACAAAATCCCAGCGTCCTCAGCAGCCGATTGATACAGAACAAGGGGAATATATAAACCTTTTTGCCCAGTATATTTCTCTCCATATTGTTTTAAATCATCACGCGGGCTTAAATATACACCTAAAAAAGGTTTTTCAGATTCCAGTTTTGGGCTGTTGGACGCGCCTGATATAAATATGAGTGTTAGTATACAATAGACTAGCTTGAAAATTTTCATTGCTACTCGCTTATTTAAGATATTATTTTGGATGTATCGGAAAAACAAAATCCTGCTTTATATTGGTTCAAGTGCTATTCCGCTTGCTAACGCGCGCGGCTCAGAAAATTTCGGCAGTTTTTAATCTGAGCCGCGCGCGTTAGCAAGCGGGAATGTACTTGAAGCAAATATCAAACAGGCTTTACGAAGACGCACAAAAGTTAGGCTAATCAAAATTTGCCCGAAGGGCACTATGTTCTCAGAACTCAATTGGAAACACAGTTGATCAGATAGAAGAAATTTCAACTGTAATAAACGAAGTTAGTGGTTTTGTAAGCGAAATTGCTGCATCTATTAAAGAGCAAACAACCACTACGTTAGAAAAAATGGGGAACTTATTTTTCGAGTATCCCAAAATAGTTTAATCATGTAGAAAGGATTTCCTATGAAATATTTTGTGTCATTAGTAATACGTCTTCTCGTGTTACTTATCTGTTTAATTCTGGTCGCCTGTGGTGGAGATGAGCAGGATATAACCTGCAAAGATTGCTCCGCAGTAGCAAAAATATCAAAAGTTTTACGTCCTCGCAGCAGTACCAGTAAAGTGGATCTTGATGGCAGAAATTCCATGCCAGGACTTAATGGTGGCGACTTATCATTTAACTGGATACTTTTATCTCAGCCTGCAGGAAGTAATGCACAAATCAATGACCCGGATAAACCTGTTGCCAATTTTACACCCGATAAACCAGGACGATACAAAATTCAACTCATTGTAAGTGATGGCGTTACGACCAGCAAACCCTGTATTGTGGATATTGAAACCCTTGACGAACGACCTGTGGCAATCCCTAGAATATTGCAACCTGTTAGAATCAATGAAAAACTTGATTTGGATGGCAGTGAATCTACGCCTGGATTTGATGCGAGAATATTGTCATATAAATGGATTTTTTCAAAAAAACCAGATAACAGCAACGCCAAACTTCTGAATCCAGATACAGTGACACCACACTTTTTTCCAGATGTTAAGGCTGAATATGAAATTCAACTGATTGTTAACGATGGAAACTATGATAGCGAACCTGCTGTTGTTACGTTTACCCCTTTAAATACAACACCGGATGCGCGTTTTGTCTGTAAAACGTGTTACAATAATGACACCATTAGAGTTTCAAACCCTGTATTACTTGATGCTTCAGATTCGGACGATTTTGATAATGATCCTTTGACATATAAGTGGAAAATGATGCAACGCCCCAAAAAAAGCTCTGCCAAATTATCAGATACAAAAGCGATTACACCAACTTTTATTCCAGATCGCACTGGAATATATGTCGTACAGCTTGTTGTTAATGATGGTCAAAGTGATAGCGTACCTTGTGATTTCACCATTCAGGTGAATGATAATCCGAAGGCAAAGGCAACTTATGAAAAACAATTGCCGGTACAACAAGTCGTTCAGCTTGATGGCAATACATCCAGTCCGGGTAGTGATGGAATTGATTTATTCTTTCAATGGACGCTCGTACAAAAACCAGATGGAAGTACTGCAATCCTGTCTGATCCATCATCTGATCGGCCTGTATTTTTTGCGGATAAACCAGGAAAATACATTATACAACTTATTGTCAATGATAATATAAGCAGCAGTCGTCCTTTTCTTTTGGAATATGAAACGCTTAACTCTAAACCCATTGCAAAATTTGAGTGTAATTCTCCCATTCAGGAGAATCAATCTACCATACTTGATGCGAGTAAATCTTCAGATCTAGATAATGATCCATTGACGTATAAATGGAAAGTTATTGTTCGTCCTCGTGGCAGTAAGGCCAGAATATCAGATACCAGGGCGATTACACCCTCATTTACAGCAGACAGTCCTGGACAATATACCATTCAGCTCATTGTCAATGATGGTCAAATCAATAGCGATCCATTTGATCAGGCAATTATTGTTAATGAAACTCATGGCAAACCTGTCGCAATAGTCGAAATTGTTAAACCAGTTAAACTCAATGAAAAATTAGAGATGGATGGGAGAAAATCAACCGCTGGATCAAACACAGCGACCTTGATTTATTCATGGAAATTCAATAAAAAGCCAAAAGGGAGTAAGGTCATCCTCTACGATTCAGACAAAGCGACCCCTTATTTCTACCCTGATATAAAAGACTTGTATGAAATCCAACTGATTGTCAACGATGGTTTCAATGACAGCCAACCGGTTATCATCTCATTTACCCCATTAAATACAAGACCTACTGCAAATGCTACCTATAATGATCCCATTCGAATAAACGAAACTGTTTTTCTAAATGCCTCCCAATCTGATGATGTGGACAATGATCCTCTGTCATGTCGATGGAAGATGATTGATCGTCCCCAGGGCAGCTCCGCAACCCTGTCAAATATTAATGCAATGACCCCATCTTTTATAGCAGACAAAAGGGGACAGTATATTGTACAGGTTATTGTCAACGATGGTCAAATAGACAGTGAACCCTTTGAATTGTTTATTAATGTTCATGATAATCCATCAGCTAAAGTCACCATTGAACAGCAACTTCCAGTTCAACAAGTCGTTCAACTTGATGGCAGTGACTCTCGTCCCAGTGCTGGCGGGGGCAAATTAACCTTTCAATGGACACTTGCACAAAAGCCTTCAGGAAGCCAGGCAAAGCTGTCTGACCCCACCTCTGTAAAACCAACCTTTCTTGCAGATATACCAGGATTATATATTATCTACTTGACTGTCAATGATGGTATCAGCAGCAGTTTGCCTTATGAATTTGAATACAAAACTCTTAATTCCAAACCCATCGCAAGCTTTGATTACAAGCACCCTATTTATGTGAATCAAATTGTTGAACTTGATCCCGGCAATTCCTCAGACCTGGATAATGATCCGCTGACGTATAAATGGAAGATAATGGAACGTCCCAATGGCAGCTTTGCTCAGTTATCAGATGCCAGTGCAATAACTCCCTCATTTATTGCAGATAAACAAGGTCGATATATTGTACGACTTGTTGTTAACGATGGTATAATCGACAGCGAACCATTTGATCTGGAAATAAATGACATTCATGTCAAACCTGTCGCAAAAATCGAAATTGTAAAGCCAGTGAAACTCAACGAAAAATTGGAGATGGATGGTAGTAAATCAACACCTGGATCAAATTCAAGGAAATTACATTTTTCCTGGAAATTTAATAAAATGCCAAAAGGAAGTAAGGCCATACTATATGATTCAGATAAAGAAAATCCTTACTTTTATCCCGATATAAAAGATGTTTATGAAATTCAACTCATTGTAAATGATGGTGTCAATACCAGCCCTCCAGAGTTTATCTTATTTACACCATTAAATACACGCCCTGTCGCTGAAGCCAGCTATAATGAACCCATTCGCATAAACGAAACAGTATTTCTGAGCGCGACACCATCCAGTGACATAGATAACGATCCCCTTACATGCCGCTGGAAAATGATTTATCGTCCATTGGGCAGCTCAGCCGCCTTATCTGATGTCAGCGCAATTACGCCCTCATTTTTTGCGGACAAAAAGGGAAGATATATAGTACAGATTATTGTAAACGATGGTCAAATTGACAGTGAACCTGTTGAATTGAATATAAATGTTCATGATAATCCATCAGCAATAGCAACTATTGAACAAAAACAACCCGTTCAACAAATTGTTCAACTGAATGCCGGCGAGTCTCGCCCCGGTGTTGGCGGTGGCGAATTAACATTTCAATGGACACTCATGCAAAAGCCTTCTGGCAGTACCGCGACACTATCTGATCCAACATCTGAAAAACCAACTTTTTTTGCCGATAAACCAGGCACCTATGTTATTCAACTGATCGTCAATGATGGTATCAGCAACAGTGCGCCTTTTAAATTAGAGTACGAAACACTTAACTCCAAACCCATTGCAAAATACAATCTCAATGAGGATATTTATGTGAATCAAACAGTCGAACTTGATGCGAGCCCGTCTTCAGATCTGGATAATGATCCATTGACCTATCAGTGGAATCTATCATTCAAACCTTTAAACAGCAATGCAAGCTTATCCAGTAACAATGGAAACAAATCCAGTTTTGTTGCTGACCTGCCGGGTAAATATATTGTGCAACTGGTGGTCAATGATGGACATGTAAACAGTGACATGTACTTTCGCGTTATCAAGACAAAGAATTCAAAACCGATTGCCAAAGCCGGGGAAGATGTCACTGTGTTTGAAGGTGAATCTGTTCAGTTGGATGGTAGTCAGTCAAGTGATCCAGATGGCGCATTACTGACATATGAATGGACAATCAATGAAAGTCCCAATGGTAGTAATGCACAGCTTTCAAGTGCCAATAAAATCAATCCTGTATTCATACCAGATGTTCCTGGGCTTTATGAAATTCAACTGATTGTCAATGATGGCGAAATTGCCAGCGATCCAGATTCGATGGACATCATTGCCAATGCATCGGTTGATCTAAAACCGATAAAAATTGATCTCAGCCAGATTGAAACAGATCCGGAGACATTGATTGTATCAGGCACTGTATCTGTAGAAATTATTAATACTGGAACAAGACCGATTCCGGGCGAATTCCAGATCATCTTATTTGAAGATACGAATCAGAACAATCGCTATGATCAATCAGATCAACCGATTGCCAGCAGTACAGTTGTGAATGGGCCAGCAGGTCATGATGCGATTACTGTCGAGTTGACAGCAGGCCAAATTGACAATCAAACCCCGATAAAGCCGCGTGTATCCTTTTTGGATAATGTCATTTTTGTGATGATCGACCCCATGGATACGATTCCGGAAAGAGATGAAACGAACAACATTGCGAACAGTCTGGAAGGACATCTATGCAAGCCGCCTGTGAATGACTTTTCACCACAATTGGCCTGGGCATGGACAAAGAGTCTCAATAATAACTACTCAACCTCAAATCAGGTTGTTTGTACGCCAATTATTGGTAACCTCACTGATGATAACAAAGATGGTAAGATTGATTTGAAAGACATTCCCGATATTGTGTTTATCACCTTTGAAGGAAGCAATGATGAAAAAAATGGGGTTATCCGCGCAATCAGCGGCGATGGTTCTGCCGAGCATTTTTCCATTGGCCCCTTTTCATATGATGATAAGAATTTTGAGGCTTTTCCAAACTATAATCCAGCATTAGGAGATATTGATAATGATGGTATTGTTGAAATATTGGTTATTGTAAAAGATCAGGAAGCATATAAATGGTTGGCTGTATTTGAAAATAATGGCACATTAAAATGGGTCAGTCATGATTATAGCTCAAGCCAAATGGCCAGTCCGGCAAGTATTAATATTGCCGACCTTGATGCCAATGGCGTCCCTGAGATAATAATTGGGCATTTTGTTTTGTCTCATACCGGTCAAACCCTTATGATTGGTAAAGAAGATAATGGCCTGAATAACTCAACTGTGGCTGACATTGATCTTGATTCTCAAATGGAAATTATTGCAGGCCGCACTGCTTATGAGGCTGATGGCAGAATTCTCTGGCATGTCAATGATCTGAGAGAAGGATTCAACGCAATTGCAAATTTTGACAATGATGAATACCCCGAAATCGTGCTTGTCGGAAAAGGTAAAGTGGCATTGCTGGAACATACAGGGGAAATTATTTGGGGACCCATTGAAATCGAACCCGGTGGTCTGTTCCGTGGTGATGGCGGCCCTCCAATGATTTCTGATGTTGATGGAGATGGCCGACTTGAAATTGGAGTTGCCGGGGCCTCAAAATTCTCTTTGTACAATGCCAATGGCAGTCTGGCATGGGCTGCTGACATCAAAGATCCTTCATCTGTCACAAGTGCTTCAGCTTTTGATTTTGATGGTGATGGTCGCTCTGAAATCGTTTACAGAGACAGTTATTCTCTAAAAATATTTAATGGTCAAAAGGGCGATCTTTTATATGAAGATCCTGCTGGATCAAGCACATTCATTGAAATGCCTGTGATTGCTGATGTAGACAATGATAATAGTGCTGAAATCGTTGTTCCCTGTAATTCATATATCAGTGGAAATGTGACCGGCATACGTGTTTATGAGGATGCCAAAGATCATTGGGTCAATACCCGAAAAATTTGGAATCAGCATGCTTATGCGACAACAAATATTTATGAAGATGGTCGTATTCCTCAAAAACCCATTAATAACTGGGATATTTATAACAATTTCAGACAGAATCAGATGGAAGATCCATTTGGATGCAAAGATATTTCATCATCATACATTCGTTTTGATTTAAGTGATTGTCCAGATTCTGTAAAAATTACAGCGCGGATCGGGAATGCCAGTAATTTGCATGTGCCAGCAGGTACACAGGTTTCTTTCTACCTCGGAAATCCTGCTGGAAGTGGACGTTTGTTGGCTGAAAAAAACATTGAAAAACCCATTCAACCCGGTCAATGGATCGATATATCTATCAGTATGAAAAATCCGGGCACTGACATTAAAACGATCTTTGTTGTCTCAGATTCCAATAATAAGCTCTGGGAGTCAGATGAGGACAATAATACCTCTCAGCGTTCATTTAGATGTACGAATAATTAAGAAAGGATAAATCATGACCAAAATACAACGTAATTTTGTTACAATAACCTTTTTTATTGCACTGATGATACCACTCAGTGCGGTATGTGAGGTAGAAGAAGGCGAATATTATATCAGTCCAATGGCAGGCGGATATTTTTTTGAAGGCAATCAACCCATCAAGAGTGGTCCGATTGTGGCACTGGGGCTGGCTTATAATTTTTCTGATAATCTTGCTATCGAATTGATGGGCAAAGCGGGTAAATTTGATTTTTACTATTGTTATCCATATTCAAATATTCCCTATGAAGATTCCCTGTATGGATATTGGGCACACATGGATGTATTATATCACTTATGGCCCAAAGAGCGTCTTGTGCCATATCTCGCACTGGGTGGCGGCTATATGTGGCTGGATGATGAACGATACATTGATACAGAATCACCTTTTGCGCATTATGGCGCGGGGTTTTTATATGAACTCTCTGAAAAATTTCATTTGCGGGGAGATGTTCGTCATGTGTTGCCTTTTGATGAACATCACAGTAATTTGTCTGCTGTACTGGGACTTTCACTGGCATTTGGTAAAAAAACCCCGCAAACATTAAAAGATTCGGATAATGATGGTGTATTTGATCATAAAGATCACTGTCCGGATACGCCTTTTGGTGTAAAAGTAGATAAATGGGGATGCCCACTGGATAATGATCTGGATGGGGTGCCTGATTTTGAAGACAAATGTCCAAATACCCCCCCTGGAACACTCGTAGATCAATATGGCTGTGCAGCGGATAAAGATCAGGATGGTGATGGTGTAAAAGATTCTATTGATCGCTGCCCGGATACGCCCAAAGGCACAAAGGTAGATCAATTTGGATGCAAAGCCATTGATGATACAGATGGTGACGGCGTTCCGGACCACGTTGACAGATGTCCGAATACGCCTTTAGTTGCTGATGTTAACAGTGTGGGATGCTGGGTGATCAAAGATCTTTATTTTGACTATGATCAATCTGTGATTAAGAAAAAATACAATAAATCATTGGATAATATCGTTGAAATTCTAAAGAAAAATCCTTTTTTAAATGTCGAAATCCAGGGACACACTGATAATCGCGGGAGTAAGCACTATAACAAAAAGCTGTCTGAATCGCGGGCTAAAGCGGTTGCCAAATATTTGATCACGCATGGTATCCGGGCGGCACGAATTTCCTATGTGGGGTATGGCTATGAAATTCCCATTGCGACCAACAAAACTGAAGAAGGCCGTTCCTTAAATAGACGTGTTCAGATCAAACCAATGAAATAAATAACCAAATCATTCATTCTTGTTGGGGAACCTTATTCGTTCCCCAACCTTTTCCCATAGAGCCCAAACAAATATCATAGGACAAAAATATAATTGAATTGTTATTCAAGGAATCGCTTAAACATGAATGCAACACAACCAACCCATTGGAAAATTCTTATAACAGATGATCAGGAAATGATTCATGTTATGATCAAGCACTATCTGAGTGGTTATCAGTTCAAAGGCTCTGGTTTACAGTTTATTGATGCGTTTTCTGGACAGGATGCCAAAACACTTCTGAAAGATAATCCTGATATTGCCGTTGTGCTTCTTGATGTTATGCTTGAAGAACCAGATACTGGTTTTCAGATTGTCCAGTATATTCGTGAAACGCTTAATAACAAACTATTAAAAATTATCATGCTCACTGGAAAATTAAATATTGATAAGGCAAAATTTTTTTTTATGAAATATGATATCGATATCTATTGTCCAAAATACGACATTAATAAAATCTATTTCATGATGACAGCATCTTTAAGAGCTTATCAAAGTTCACATGCCATTTATACCCTGCATGAGCAATTAAAACAAAAGCTGAACAATCAAGAATCAGCAGAAAAGGAATTAAAAGTACTGAATCAACAACTTGAACAAATGGTTCATAACAAGGATGCCCAGCTCCAACAGACCAATCATTCTCTTCAGGAAGCAATCGTGTATGCGCGAGAGCTGACAAGCGAACTTGAAACCAGCAACAATGCCAAAAGCAGGTTTTTGGCCAATTTAAGCCATGAAATTCGGACACCAATGAGTGGCATCATCGGCATGTTAGGGCTTGCCCTAAATTCTGAACTTGATACAAAATCGCATGAATATATTTCGCTGGCAAAACATGCGGCAGATCATATGCATTTTTTAATCACCGATATTTTAGATTTTTCTAAACTAAAAACTGATCAATTCACCATTCATTACGAGATGTTCAACCTGGCTGATGTAATACAATCTGCAATTATTCCCTTAAAACTGCCAGCATTGGAAAGCAGCATTGATATCATTTATGACATTGCCCCTGAAATTCCAAAATTGTTACATGGCGCACCTGATCGACTCCTTCAAATATTGATCAACCTCATAAAAAATGCAGTTAAATTTTCAGAATGCTGCGAAATTATTATTAAAGTTCAAAGAAATAATACTGCCTTTCAGCGTGAGTTTCATTCAGATTCACACATAGAACTTCTATTTTCAGTGATTGATCAGGGCGTTGGTATGTCAAATGACATTCTTGACAGCATTTTCGAACCATTTTTTCAAGGTCATCTGGATTTAAGTGAAAGCAAAGGGGGGTTAGGTCTTGGTTTAAGTATTTGTAAGCAACTGGTCGAAATGATGGGTGGTAGAATATGGGCGGAAAGTAAACCTGAAACAGGCAGCACGTTTTATTTTACGCTTTTATTCAAATTGGTTGATTCAAATGGTAATCTTATTCACCCGGAAGAGACTGATGCGTCATTTCAGACAATAGAAAAAACATCTGATACAATAAATCCAAAAATTTTGTTAGCTGAGGATGACCTGGAGAGTCAGGATATTGTTTACAATACATTGAAATCGTATCATTATGATGTAACAATGGTTGCAGATGGTGCATCCGCTGTAGAGGCTTTTGAAAAAAGAACATTTGATTTAATCTTGATGGATATCAAGATGCCTGATATTGATGGTATTATGGCCACGCGGCTGATTCGTAACAGGGAAAAAAAAGGAAAACATGTTCCAATTATTGCTTTAACAGCAATGGCTTCAAATGATTACAGACAAACATGTATAAGAGCTGGCATGGATGATTATCTATCGAAACCCATTGATCAAGAAGAAATGCTGACAAAAGTTGAAAAATTTATTTCAATGCCCTCTAAAAATTCTGTTGAACAGAAAAAAATAAATGTAAATACAGATTTGAATGTACAATTTGATGTGAATATTGTCATTAACAAATACAAGAACAATATGGACATTGTTCTGAAACAGTTGAATTATTTTATCGATCAAGGTAACAGCCTGATTCATAAAATTGAATCCTGCCTGTCATCTGGAAAAATACCGGGTGTGAAGTATTTTCATCAATTGATGATCCTGGCTGCTGATATCGGAGCAAAAAATATTTCCGACAATGCGTTTCGATGCAAACTGGCATATCGAAAGGATGACTTCGAAAAAGCAAATCGGATTATGAAATCCATAAAAACAGAATACCTTTTTTATGTGAATCAAATTAAAACCTTTTTAGACGATGACAGCCAGAACTATCAAAATACAAAAAAGGAATTATTGGATGAAAACATTAATTGTGGAAGATGATTTCGTGTGTCGCCAGATCATGAAAGATATTTTAAAAAAATTTGGTGACTGTGATATTGTTGTCGATGGTGAGGAAGCACTTCAGGCGTTTCGTCTGGCCTGGGAAGATAATGAACCTTACGATCTGATATGTATGGATATTATGATGCCACGCATGGATGGCAAAGAAGCACTGAAACATATTCGCGCATTTGAAAAAGAAATGAATATCAGAGGGCCGGGAGAAGTCAAGGTCATTATGACGACTGCCCTCGGAGATCCAAAAACTGTTGTTGAAGCATTCTATCAGAGCGGGGCAACTTCATATCTGGTTAAACCCTTGACCGAAAAAGACATACTTGCAGAAATCAAATCCTTTGGTTTATTAGAAGAAAATTCAAACGACTGATTTTATTTCTATATATGGTCTGTATATTCATTTAAAACGTTAACCTGTTTTCAATCTGTATTTGGAAAAGATTGAAAATATAATATAAGGAGTGTTTTTATGAAAAGAGCAATCTTGAGTTTTATTGTAATTGCAGGCATGATGACAATGATCGGAATAGCATTTGCAAATGATCAGCTTGAACCAGCAGAAAATGCTGGAGAAAAAACAGTTGTGCTGGCCGCAGAGGATGGCTGGCCGCCATTTTCCGGCCCTGGTGCAAAAGGTTTGGCAGAAGATATTATTACCGCAGCTTATGCAGCCGTGGGATATCAGGTCAAATATATTTCAGTACCCTTTGCAAGGGCTGAGTATTTGACATTAAAGGGAAAAAAGACAGATGGTTTTTTTACCACAATTAAAAATAGTGTCTATGAAAACAAGACTGTTTTTCCCAAAACGCCAATTGCTATGAATGAAGATTCTTTCTTTACATTGAAGGAAAGGGATATTCAATATAAGGATTTACAGTCATTAAAAGGATTAAGAATCGGAACAGTGAATGAATATCCATATAGTGATGAATTTGAAAAAGCGAATTTTTTCAAAAAAGATGTTGCACCATCAAGTAAATCCAATATAAGAAAACTGGTGGGCAAAAGAATTGATGTTTTAATTGAAGATAAACTGGTCATGTCTCAATTATTAAAAGAGATGAAATTGCAAGACAAGATTAAATGCATTGGTGTTCAGGCGGTGAATCCTTTGTATATCAGTTTTGCCATTAACCGGCCAATTATCAAAACTTATGTTGAAAAGTTTGATGAAGGCATGGCAATCATCAAATCAAATGGGACTTATCAAAAAATTATGGAAAAATATCAATAAATTATGTTGAAAATTTTCGTACTTGTATTTGCAGGTGAGATATATGATCATAACGATTAATGGTGAAAAAATGGCATTTGACCAGGAAATGTCAATAATGACGTTTTTGAATTCAAAAAAAATCAAACCAGATTCAGTTGTGGTTGAATTGAATCAATGCATCATTTCTGCGGATAAATATAAAACAACATGGCTGAACCCAAATGACAGACTGGAAATACTGAGGTTTGTAGGTGGAGGATGATACCTATGCTTGAAGATTCTTTTGAAATTGGCGGTAAAAAACTAAGCAGTCGATTATTTATTGGAACTGGCAAATATGCCTCAGACAGTATGATACCTGATGTCTGTAATAGCACCGGAGCATGTGTTATCACTGTTGCATTGCGACGTGTTGATTTTAATGCCATCACTGATAATGTGATGCAGCATATTCCATCACATATGCAATTGATGCCCAACACCTCCGGTGCAAGGACTGCTGATGAAGCCATTCGTATCGCAAGACTTGCCCGTGCTACCGGATGCGGCAACTGGATCAAAATTGAAGTAATTACTGACAATAAATATCTGTTGCCCGATGGTTATCAAACAGCAAAAGCGACTGAAATACTAACAAAAGAAGGTTTTGCTGTGTTTCCCTACATTAATCCAGATCTATATGTTGCAAGAGATCTGGTCAATGCCGGTGCTGTTGCAATCATGCCATTGGGCGCGCCCATTGGTACCAATCGCGGTATTCGTACCGAGGAAATGATTAATATTCTCATTGATGATATCGATTTGCCAATTATTGTTGATGCCGGCATCGGAAAGCCATCACATGCCTGTCAGGCAATGGAAGCCGGTGCCGATGCCTGCCTTGTCAATACGGCTATTGCTACATCGGAAAATCCGGTGCTTATGGGAAAAGCCTTTGCTGATGCTATCCGCGCGGGTAGAAATGCATTTCTTGCCAAAGCAGGGGGTACAAGACAGTTCGCCTCTGCATCCTCTCCTTTAACTGGATTTATTCGCAATCACGAAGGGTTATCATGAGTTTTTTTTCTGTTTTTGAGCAATATCAGACAATGGATATTGAAAATGTTATTGGCCATATGAATCAACAGGCGGTTTTGAGACGTCTCAATAAAAACACATTATCCATAGATGATTTCGCTGCACTGATTTCTCCATCAGCACTGCCCTTTCTTGAACAGATCGCCCAAAAATCTCATGACATCACACGTCGGAATTTTGGCAACACCATACATCTTTTCACGCCAATGTATTTGTCGAATTATTGTAATAATCGCTGCCTGTATTGTGGATTTAATCATGATACACAAATCAAGCGATATCAGATGTCTTTGGATGAGATAGACAACGAAGCCAAAGTGATTGCATCAACCGGACTCAAACATATTTTAATACTCACTGGTGATGCCCCTAAAAAGGCATCCATTTCATATCTCAAATCTTGCTGCGATGTATTAAAACGATATTTTAGTTCCATTTCTATTGAAATTTATGCCCTTGATAAAAAAGGCTATGAAAATTTAATTCAATCGGGGGTGGATGGATTAACCATCTATCAAGAAACTTACAACACAGATCTTTATGACAAACTTCATCCAGCAGGTCCGAAAAAAAATTTTCAATTTCGTATGGATGCCCCTCAATGTGCTGCTGAAGCTGGAATGAGAGCGATTACGATTGGAACCCTTCTGGGATTGGATAACTGGCGAAAAGATATTTTTTTTACAGCACTTCATGCCAGTTGGCTGGAAAATCATTATCCGGAAACAGAAATATCTATTGCTTTACCACGAATACGTCCTTATTATGGTTGTTATCAACCTGAACATCGGGTAACAGATCAGGATATGGTTCAAATGATGATTGCGATCAGACTTTTTCTGCCCAGATGCGGCATTACCATCTCAACGCGTGAGAATGAATCATTTAGAAATAATATATTAAAACTTGGGGTGACTAAAATTTCGGCGGGTTCCTCAACAGCCGTTGGTGGACATAGCTTGTCAAGTGTTCAACATAATCAATTTGAAATATCTGACACGCGATCAGTTGAACAGATGGTAACATTTCTGGAAACAAATAATATTCAACCCGTGTTTAAAGACTGGGAAAGATTTTGATGAAACAGTTGAATCGTTTTGAAAAAGGATTATGCAGATATCTATCACCTGATTGCTTAAAAAAATTATCAACAATTAAGGTTGGCATTGCAGGATGTGGCGGCATTGGGTCGAATTGTGCGCAAAATCTGGTTCGGTGTGGATTCAATCAATTTGTTCTGATAGATTCAGACTGTGTGGATGAATCAAATTTAAACCGACAGTTTTTTTTTGATGCTCAGGTGGGATTTCCAAAAGTTGAAATGCTTCAACAAAATCTGCTGAAAATTAACAGCAATTTATCTATAAAGACCATCCAAACACAGCTTAATGCTGAAAATATTGAAAAAATGCTTGGTCAATGCGATGTTATCGTTGAAGCGTTTGATGATGTTGTTTTAAAAAAAATCTTGGCGCAAACGTATTTAAACTCAGAAAAACTGGTGGTGACTGTTTCAGGTATGGGCGGATATGGCAATTCCGATGCCATTTGTTGTAGACAAATAAAGGACAACTTTTATATGGTTGGAGATGGGGTGTCTGAAATATCAGACAGGGTTCATCCCTATGCTCCCAAAACCAATATTGCGGCTGCAAAGCAGGCTGATATTATTTTTAATTACTATATGAGCAAGCCATAATAACCGGTCAATTGTTTTATGACATATGGAAAAACAATGAAATCAATGAAGCATGAAGAAAAATGTCTTCAGAAAAGGAAGACTGACTGGCTTAATTTTACGTTTATTGACCTTTTTGCAGGAATTGGTGGGATAAGGATAGGATTTGAAGCACTTGGAGGAAAATGCGTTTTTTCATCAGAATGGGATAAATATGCTCAACTTACTTATGCCAACAATTTTGGAGAAACACCTCAAGGGGACATTACGAAGATTGATGAGCGGGATATTTTAGATCATGATATACTTCTTGCTGGTTTTCCATGTCAGCCTTTTAGCATAATGGGTGATAAAAAAGGTTTTTCAGATACGAGAGGATCCTTATTTTTTGATATTGAAAGAATATTGGAATTAAAAAGACCGCCTGCTTTATTGTTGGAAAATGTAAAAATGTTTAAAACCCATGATAAGGGCAGAACTTTTAAAACCGTAATAAAAAGTTTAGAAAAATTGGGTTATCAAACACATACAACAATTCTTAACGCATTAAACTTTGGATTAGCCCAAAAAAGAGAAAGAACTTTCATTGTTGGTTTTCAGAATAATTTAGAATTCAAATTTCCCAAACCTTATAACAAACAGGCGAACTTGAAAGATTTCTTAGAACCTGACAATCAAGTAGATAAAAGTCTTTATGCCTCTGATAAAATTATTAAGAAGCGGAAAGAAAAGTTAAAAATTGTACCATTTTATCCATCTATTTGGCATGAAAATAAGGGGGGTAACATTTCCGTATTACCATATTCATGCGCTTTGAGAGCAGGCGCATCTTACAATTATCTCCTTGTGAATGGTGTCAGAAGATTGTCGACAAAAGAAATGTTAAGATTACAAGGTTTTCCAGAAGATTTTAAAGTTATTGGGCCTATGGGACAAATTAGAAAGCAATTAGGAAACAGCGTTCCTGTAAATGTCATAAATGAAATTGCGAAAGAAATGCTTAATTCTTTAAGAATTAAAAAAATTTACAGATGAAACACCTTTTCATAAAAAGGGGATATCATATTTTGCCAGATGATCCATTTTGGAAAGTAAAGAAATGTTAACTGAAACAATCAACTTAAGAAGATTGAGTAGAAATAATAAATATCTTTCATGTAAACAGTGACAGATAAATAAAAATAATTGTATATACCATCAAAGAAAATATTTTTTTGGGATATCACCGAAAGGCGGTTATATGAACAACAATCCATATATCAGAATACTCGATGCAAATCTCAATCGCGTTTCAGAAGGGATACGAGTCATCGAAGATATTTTCAGATTTCGTTATGAAAATAGTGATGTAAACGAATCTCTCAGGCATATCAGGCATTGTGTCAGAGATTCTTCACGAATGCTCACCCCATTACTTCTGAATAACAGACAGGCGGATTCAGATCCGGGTGTCTCAATTTCCATGAATTCACAGATTGATCAGCGAACGAATCATAATGATATGTTACTTGCCAATTTTAAAAGGGTTCAGGAAGGCTTACGCACCATAGAGGAAACCCTCAAATCAATGGAAAAATATGAAATTGCCAAACAATATGAACGAATTCGATTTCAAACCTATACCATTGAAAAAGAATGTTATCTGGCAACAAATAAAGGCAAAAAACAATTTCCAATAACAGATATTTATTGTTTGACAGCAGAATCGCTTTCTTGTGGAAGAAGTAATATTGCGGTTGTTGAAGAAATGATACAGGCAGGGATAAAGGTTATTCAATATCGAGAAAAGGATAAGCCTTTTGCTGAAAAATACAGGGAATGTGTAAAAATTAGAGAAATGACACAGGCAAGTGATGTAACATTCATTGTAAACGATCACGTTGATCTGGCACTCATGACCCGTGCTGATGGCGTTCATATTGGCCAGACAGATTATCCGGTTGACGCTGTCAGAGCATTAACTGGTGATGATTTTATTATTGGTATTTCCACACATGCTCCTGAAGAAGCCATTCGTGCCCAGGAGGCGGGTGCAGATTATATTGGTGTGGGGCCAATATACAGCACAAAAACCAAAAAAGATGTTTGCGATCCTGTTGGACATGCATATCTTGAATTTGCAGTGAAACATATAACCATTCCATTTGTAACCATTGGTGGAATCAAAGAACATAATATTCATGATGTTGTCAGACGCGGGGCCACATGTGTAGGAATTGTTTCTGAAATCACAGGGGCACCCAATATTGGAGAAAAAATTCAAACCATTAGAAATATAATAAAGGACATTCAAAATGAAACCATATAACACACAAATGGATGCTGCAAGAAAAGGTATCCTGACAAACCAGATGAAACAGGTTGCCAAAATTGAAAGCATTGATCCCAACACACTTCTTTCAGCCATTGCCCAGGGAACAGCTATTATTCCTGCCAATAATAATCATTTGAACCTTATTCCTGCGGGGATTGGTGATGGACTCAAGACGAAAATTAATGTTAATCTGGGAATATCAAAAGACTGTCGGGATATTGATAAAGAAATTGAAAAGGTCAAATACGCGATTGCATTAAAAGCAGATGCAATCATGGATTTAAGTTGTTTTGGCCGAACAAGAGATTTCAGAAAGAAACTGATTGACATATCACCCGCCATGATTGGATCGGTTCCAATTTATGATGTCATTGGGTTTCATGAAAAAGCACTCAAAGATATATCTGTTGATGATATTTTTGAAGTTGTTGAAACACATGCAAAGGATGGCGTTGATTTTATTACTATTCATGCAGGTCTGACACAATCTGTTGCACAAAAAATTAAATCTAAAAAACGTTTGACCAATATTGTTTCAAGAGGCGGTTCCCTCCTGTTTTCATGGATGGCCTATCATGGGTGTGAAAATCCATTTTATGCCAATTTCGATAGATTACTTGAAATATGCCAGAATCATGATGTGACACTGAGTTTGGGCGATGGTTGTCGACCGGGGTCAATTCATGATTCCACTGATGCGGTTCAGGTAGAAGAGTTGATTATTTTGGGCGAATTGACACAAGCCGCCTGGGAAAAAAATGTGCAGGTTATGATTGAGGGGCCAGGGCATATGGCACTCGATGAAATCGCAGCCAATGTTGTACTGGAAAAAAAGCTTTGTCATCAGGCCCCTTTCTATGTGCTTGGCCCAATTGTTACAGACGTTGCACCGGGCTATGACCATATCACCAGTGCCATTGGCGGTGCAATTGCCGCATCAGAAGGTGCAGATTTTTTATGTTATGTTACACCCGCAGAGCATTTACGCCTTCCGGATCTTGACGATATGAAAGAGGGAATTATTGCAACACGTATAGCAGCCCATGCGGCTGATATTGTCAAAAAAGTCAATGGTGCAAGACAATGGGATAATAATATCAGCCGAGCCAGACAACAATTAGACTGGAATAAAATGTTTGAGCTTGCTATTGACCCTGAAAAGGCAAAAAATTATCGAGATTCATCTGTTCCTGAACATGAGGACACCTGCACCATGTGTGGGAAAATGTGTGCTGTCAGAACAATGAATCAAGTTGTTCAGGAATAAATCACATGTGTGGCAGATTTGCTCAGGCACTCAAATTGGAAGAATGGATTGATCATTTTCAAATCAATCGTGAAGACATTAACGAATTACAGCCTTCATACAATGTTGCTCCCACGCAAAACATACCCTGTATCATACATAAAGATAATAAGCGTATCATTAAGCCAATGAGATGGGGACTGATCCCATCATGGGAGAAAAATATCAAAAATGGGGCCAGATATATCAATGCACGTAAGGAAACCATAAAATCAAAGCCCGCTTTTAAGAATGCTTTTTATCATCGCAGATGCATTATTCCGGCAACAGGATATTATGAATGGAAAAAGACAAAGCATCAAAATCAAGCACATTTTTTTACGTTGACCAATACAAGTCCCATGGCTTTTGCTGGAATATGGGAAGAATGGCAAAATAACACATGTGAGGTTATATCTTCTTTTGCAATTATAACGACACATGCCAACAGAGTCGTTTCACCTGTTCATGACAGAATGCCGGTTCTTTTAAATCCCGATGGATATGATCGTTGGCTGGATACATCCCGCTCTGAAAGCAATTATTTTTTTCAAATGATTTCAGATAATTTAATGACTGCTTATCCTGTTTCATCTTTTGTTAACAAGGTAACCAATAATAGCCCCCAATGCATTCAGAAACGCAAAAATTATGTTCAATGCAATCTGTTTAATTAATTATGTGTTAATGCATATTGCATGAGTACCTCCATTTATCAGAACAGATAAGACGCTCAAAACTTATTGTATTGTAAGAATCATAAAAATGCTGTATAAATATTTTTAATGCTCAACTTTTTCAGGAATGTTACCAACCATTCTTTTTAATACATATTGCCGCTCTAATAAATTATGAATGTTTAAAAAATTTAATTCAGACAAGAGGATAGTAATCTGATGAAGTTTTTTAATATAATAATTTTTATTTGTATTATTACCAGTAATGTCTGGGCCAATAATCTGGATATTATCGCAAGCCCTGAAGATTTTGCAGAACATGAAAAACTCATGCGCATTATCAATAAATATTCTGACCTTGCAACAAAGACGCGCATGAATTCCGATTTTGTGCCCGGCATCTTGTCAGTAATGACTTACAATGAAATGGAAATTGCCGGTTTTCAAACCCTTGAAGATGTTTTGAAATCTATGGCCGGAATAAATGTATACATAGACACTGTTGGGGTTCGTACAGTATCTATCAGAGGCATAGGCGGAGCAGTTGCCACGGGTAATGTAAAAATGATGCTGAATAACATCCCATTGATTGATTCATTAGCTTCTTTGAGCGATGTGTTATTGGACTTCCCAATTGCACTGATGGATCGTATTGAGGTTGTCAGAGGGCCCGGTTCTGCAATATATGGTGAATATGCTTACACAGGTGTTATCAATATTATCACACGGAAAGAACAGTCTATGGTGTCAATTGGAATTGGCAGTTTAGCGTCACGTTCCAGCAGTGCATTATTAAACTATGAATCTCAGGATCAATCCAATCGTCTCAGCCTGATGGCACATCAATTCAAAACCGATGGTTCCGATGCCATCACTGGCCCGGATGCATACTATTCTCAGGGGCCTGAAAAAATAGCCGCATCATTGGCCCCTGGATCAACAAACGAAACGCTCATGGGCAAGTCTGCTTTAATCTCTTTTGAGCATCACGATACTTCTTTTACAGGTCATATGGCGCATATTTATCGTGGTGATTACATGGGATATTATCACTATCTATACAATTTAAGAGATTATACACCACATAAATTAAGACAGCATGCACTTCAGTTAACCCACAAAATTTGCTTTAATCCACAACTTAATTTGATTATTAAAGGCGGCTCACAGAAATATAAATATTTTTTAGAGGATTACTATTTGTATCCGCCCGGACATCCAGATTTTCCAAATTTTCCGGATGGTATTGAGTTGGTCTTGGAATCAGCTGAAAGAAAACATTATGCCAATTTGGATGTATCTTACCATTTTGAAGATCATCGTTTGTTATTCAGTCTGGAATATTCATCTATAAAATCACTTTTTAAGAGTTATGGTACAGAAATGTATAGACATGTCTATTCAGTTGTCTCGCAATACGAATGTCAACCATTTGAGAATTTTGTTTTTACGCTGGGAGCAAGATACGATAATTATGAAGATGACAATTATGATGATATTGATAACAATATTTCTCCCAGAATATCAGGTGTATACCATTTAAGCCCAAAGAACATTTTCAAATTTCAGTATCAGGAATCATTTCGACCGGCAACTACTGCGGAACTAACATATATAACAGATATCAAACCGCCAACCATTAATACTTATGAGTTCAGTTACACGTATAAATCACCATATACAAGAAGTAGAATAAATCTGTATCACTCAATTTTAAAAAATGTGATTGATACAACTGTGACCAGCCCATTTGAGTTATTCATTTACTTTAACACAAAAAAAATTCGTTCAAATGGTATTGAAATGGAACTTGAACATCAACTGTTTGAACAATTAAAAATTAATACAAATGCGGCCTATATGTACACCAAAAACCTCGACACAAATAAAAGTATGCCCCTGCAAACCCATTTTATCGGCAATGCTGGCATAATATATAGTCCGATACCAATTGTGAATATATCGACACGTTATCGTTATTTGGGGAATAGAACCCGAGAAGTGGGGGATAATAGAAATAAACTGGCAGGATATCATAATCTGGATATGAGTATGCGAATTCATGCAACAAAAATTTCTACAAAAATTCGTCTGGGAATTGATAATGTCTTGAATGAAGATATTCGCGTCCCAACACCTGTTGCATTTATATATTATAAAGATAGAACATATTCAGGAGATTTTCCACGAAAAGGCAGAACCATGTGGTTTGATATTTCTTATGAATTTTGAAGAGCATACTTATTGACTTATTGACTTTTTTTTATATTTTATGAAACAAGACGCGATAAAAAAACGATTATCCCAACTTCATGCACGTCTACCAAAGACCCTTCGTCAGCACCGACATGGATTATATGGGAAACTTAAAAAAATCAATCGGGATACGAACAATACCAATAATATTCAACAGATCCTTCACCGGCTGGATCAAATTGATCAACGAATTGATCAATCCATTGAAATAAAACATAACCGCATTGTGAATTTGCCCCCATTGAACTTTCCTGAAGAATTGCCTATTACAGAAAAAAATGATGAAATTATTCAAGCAATAAAAAATCATTCTGTTATCATTATATCTGGCGAAACTGGTTCAGGAAAAAGTACACAAATTCCCAAAATGTGTCTCGCTGCCGGAAGGGGCATTCATGGCATGATTGGATGCACTCAACCACGCAGAATTGCGGCAATCAGTATTGCCAGAAGAATTGCTGAGGAACTGGATGAGGATATTGGACAGTCTGTGGGGTATCAAATTCGTTTTCAGGATACGACCCCCAAATCAGCATACATCAAGGTGATGACTGATGGCATACTTCTGGCTGAAACGCTAAATGATCGATTTTTAAATGCCTATGATACCTTAATTATTGATGAAGCCCACGAGCGAAGTTTAAATATTGATTTCTTATTGGGATTTATTAAATCCCTGCTCAAAAAACGTGCAGATCTAAAACTGATTATCACATCGGCAACAATTGATACCCAAAAGTTTTCAAATGCCTTTGATCATGCGCCGATCATAGAAGTGTCCGGGCGGTTGTATCCTGTAACGTTAGAATATTGTCCCAAAGAAGATTATCAGTCTTCCGAGGATGACGATGACATAACCCATATAGAAATGGCAGTCAATGCCCTGGAAAAGCAATGGAAAAAACGACGTTATGATGATACCCTCATTTTTATGCCCACTGAACAGGATATTATTGAAACCTGTGATTTAATCAAAGCACGTATGCGCCATAATGCGCAGGTCATTCCACTATTTGCGCGACTACCACAGGAATCTCAAAAAAGAATATTCGCGCCATCCACCACACAAAAAATCATTGTTGCAACCAATGTGGCAGAAACATCCATAACAATTCCAAACATTCGTTATGTCATTGATTCGGGGCTGGCGCGTATTCCCCAATATCAGCCGCGTACCCGAACAACTGTCATGCCGGTACAGCCCATCTCAAAAAGCAGCGCGGATCAACGAAAAGGACGATGCGGTCGCATGTCCGATGGTATTTGTATTCGCTTGTACTCTGAAGAAGATTATGACAATCGCCCCCAATATACCCTGCCAGAAATCCGAAGAGCCAATCTCGCAGCAGTTATTTTGCAAATGATGGCCCTTCGATTGGGAAAAATTGATCAATTTCCATTTATTGATCCGCCGGAAATGAGAAGCATTCGTGATGGCATGGATGTTTTGACCGAGCTCGGCGCAATTGTGTCATCATCAAAAGGCCCTATATTAACCGATGATGGCCGATTTATGGCTCGTCTCCCCATTGATCCCAGAATTGCGCGGTTGATCCTGGAAGCTGAAAAGGAAAAATGTGTGAAACACATTCTTATTATTTCAGCCGCACTTTCCATTCAGGATCCCAGAGAGCGACCTTTGGAAAAAGAAAAAATGGCAGATGACATGCATATTATTTATCATGATCCCCGTTCTGATTTTATGACATTTTATTCCCTGTGGGAACAATATCACGCACATCTCAAAACCCATAAAACCCAGTCCCAAATGCGGAAATATTGTCGAAAACATTTTTTGTCTTATATTCGCATGCGGGAATGGCAGGATATTGTTCATCAATTGGAAATAATCCTCAAGGATCAACGCATGACAATTGATCATTCGATCTATCAAGATGATCGCCTGTATGAAGCCATCCATCGATGCATTGTATGCGGTTTTCTTTCCAATATTGCCATGAAAAAACAAAACAATATGTTTTTGGCGGCAAAAAACAAAGAAGTCATGATTTTTCCGGGTTCATGTCTTTTCAATAAAGCGTCAGACTGGATTGTCGCCGCAGAAATGGTTGAAACAACACGTCGTTTTGCAAGAACTGTTGGATCAATCAAACGAGATTGGCTGGAAGTTTATGGAAAAGAATTGTGCCGAAAAAAATACCTTTCCCCCCGCTTGGATAAAAAACGTGGCGAGGTTGTTGCTGATGAACAGGTTTATTTATTTGGATTATTAATCGTGCCCAAACGACAGGTGTCTTATGGTCATATTGATCCCATTCTTTCCAGGGATATTTTTATACAATCGGCATTGATCGAAGGTGAATGTTCTCAACAATTCAAATTTTTATCTCATAATCACGCATTGATCCAGAAAATTCAGGATATGGAAAACAAAACGCGCAGAAAGAATTTACTTGTGAGTGATGCTGATCAGGCAGATTTTTATGCACAACGATTAAACCATGTTTATGATATTGCGAGCTTAAAACGAATCATCCGAAAAAAGGGATCAGACAATTTTTTAAAGATGAATGAAGCAGATTTACTGATTGTGCCACCGGATCAGGATACAATCTCATTGTTTCCTGATCATGTCACATTAAATGGCAAATCCTTTGATTTAGCCTACAACTTTTCTCCCGGGGCTGATGATGATGGTATTACGCTCAAAATTCCACAGAATCAGGCAGATCAACTGATCACAAATGATTTTGAATGGTTGGTCAAAGGATTGCAAAAAGAAAAAATCACTGCATTAATCAAGGGCCTTCCCAAGCGTTATCGAAAACAACTGGTTCCGATCAATCGGACTGTAGAGCGATTAATGACATTGATTCCAAACCTGTCCGACATGCCTTTGTTTTCTGCATTAAGTCAACTGATCCATGAACAATTTCAGTTAAATATTCCTGCTGTTATCTGGCAGCAGGTGGACGTTCCGGATCATTTAAAAATGCGTTTTTCTTTGATCAACCACAAAGGAAAAACAATTGAATCCCATAGAAATCTGCATGAATTGCTTCATCCCCAAAAGATATCATCAACAAAAGAATTTGATGCCCGGGCATTGGCCGCAAAAAAATGGGAAAAATACAATTGCAGTGATTGGAATTTTGGCGATTTGCCAGAAAAGGTCATGATTGATGATCATTGGGAGGGATATTTGGGGCTGTGCTGCCAGAATTCACAGGTGGATCTCAAGCTTTTTGAAAGTGCCGAATCCGCACGATGGCATCATCAAAAAGGCATTAGTGCATTGTTAACCAGAAAATTCAACAGCCAGCTCAAGTATTATCAGAAAACATGGGTCACATCGCTGAGAAATCATCCGGCCTGTGTCGTTTTTGGTGGGGTTGAAGCCCTTGTAAAAGCCATGATCCAGCATTTATCAATCATTCTTTTTGAACAATCAATCCGAACCCAGACAGCCTTTGAACAATATGTCCAAACTGTTCAGCCCATGTTGCGTCAGCATGCAGATAAACTATTTAAAAGTGTTCGAGCCATCATTGATGCCTGCGAGCAGGTACGTATCAAAATATATGATATTGAAATGAAACTGGCTGTTAATCCACTCATAAAAGAATTCTGCGAACAACTTCGTTGTGATTTGAATCATATCCTTCCTGTCAATTTTTTGGAAGTGTTTGACACAGATCGCCTGAACCACTTACCAAGATATTTAAAAGCAATGGAAATTCGCGCAGATCGGGGAATAGGGGATATTCAAAAAACCTTAGCAAAAAATAAAGACGTTCAACATTTTTCAACACAGTTGCAGGAAATGGTGCGAGAGTTAACATCAGAAACAAGTAATGAAAAGCGAAATGCACTGGAATCACTTTTCTGGATGATAGAAGAATATAGGGTTTCACTTTTTGCTCAGGAATTGAAAACTGCATTTCCAATTTCTGCCAAGCGTTTGGATAAAAAAATTGGCGAAATTAAATGGATGATTTAGGGATAAATAGAATTGACTCTTTTTGACTCATTATTTAAATATTCCTAATCAATTTTTTTCCCTGAAAACGCGCCCTTTTTGCCATTATACGTTGAATAAACGCCCATGATCGTACCATCTTTTTGAATGCAGCCAATCACAGTCACGCCATTATTCATATCGCTAAACAGAGTATTCAGAATAAGCCTGCCATTCATTGAAACTTTACCATCAATTGTATACGTGTTATTATTAATATTTGTAATCACTCTATGAAATTCACCATTTTCTATCTCTGCTTTGAAACTGGCGACGTTATTGCCATCACTAATGAGATCAAGCTGGTAGATGCCATCATATTGGGAAACAACTTCTTTTTGATTCTTTGAAAAACAAAAGCCAATAAATTCACAGTCTCTGCTGCCAACCCGATACGTTCCTTTAATCATACCTTTATCATTAATAGAACCGACTGCATCAACAGACTCATCAGATTGTGTCATAATCGCTTGAAATTTTAAAGTTCCATCTTTCGCAACCGCCCCGGTTACATTGAATGTTTGTTGTTTGACATTCTGAATGATCTGCCCTTCAATTGTTCCATTAATGACATCTATCGTTGCATTTGCCATGTGAAACCCATTACACACAAACGAAACCGTATATGAACCATCATATTCGGTTATCGCATCAATTGGTTGAACCTCGGGAACCACCTGGCATGAAAAAATAAATAATGTTGAGATAAACCATATGGCAATCCATATAAGGTTTACGCAACGTGCTGGAGAAATTGTCAATGACATGGTTATCCTCCCTGGCATGTAAAATGTTGTAATAATTAATTAATCATGGATCCCTGACTTATACATACGCCCATAATAAATGATGTATGTTCAAATTTGGGGAAAACGATTAATGAATTCGTGTTTTTTTTCGCATCATTGCATACTTCTGATATGAATGGATGTGGATTGCTAATTTGTCGTTCAACCACAGGAATGTTTTTTCTTAAAAAGATAAACACCCGAGTGATAGCAGTAAGGGGAATTCATTAAAAAACTTATAAAGAATTCTTTTATTATGCGAAAAACAGTGATATGTTTGTATTATCCAAAATTAACAAATTTCTTTGCGATTATCAATATTTAAAAAAGGAATAACCAATGAATTATAACCAATGTCTGGCAGAAATGTATGCCTTGAGACGCTTTGGCATAAAATTAGGCCTCGAAACAATTCAGTATATTCTTTCAGAGCTTGACAATCCACACAAAAAATTTGAAACCATTCATATTGCCGGCACCAATGGTAAGGGGTCTGTTTGTGCAATGATCGCCCATATGTTACAAATTCATGGATTTCGTGTGGGCCTTTATACATCACCGCATCTTATACACTTTAATGAACGTATTGTGATTAATGGCGACCCCATTGATAATGATCAGGTGGTAGATTTGTATCAAAAAGTCAAAGCCGTTCAAAAACCAGATCGCGAACTCACATTTTTTGAGTATACCACAGCCATGGCCTTTTGTGCATTTGCATCACAAAAAGTAGATATCGCAGTCATTGAAACAGGTATGGGGGGTCGGCTGGATGCAACCAACGTCTTATCGCCGCGCCTGACAATTATTACAAATGTTGGTCTGGAACATCAAGCATATCTCGGCAAAAAAATTAAACATATTGCTTTTGAAAAGGCCGGCATTATCAAACCCTGTGTGCCTGTTATTACTGATGTTCAAAACAAAGCTGCATTTGAAGTGATTACTGATATCGCAAAACAAAAATCTGCGCCAGTATATCAATTGGGTCAACAAATAAAAGTGCGTATGAGAAAAGATGGCTTTTCATATTCGGGTTTTAAATTTGACTGGCTCCGGCTGAATTGTGCGTTAACCGGATCTCATCAATTAAGAAATGCGGGAATGGCACTTTGTGCATATGAAAATATTGTCGGCAATAAAGCAAACTGGAACATCGTAAATGAAGGGCTTTCCACTGTGAAATGGCCTGGACGAATGGAAATTGTTTCTCAAAAACCCCTGGTTATTCTTGATGGTGCACATAACATTATGGCAATTCAACATCTTGTAAAATATTTGCAAACGATTAAAAAAGATCGATTTTTAACATTGATTATATCTGTTTTGGATGACAAACCTTATACAAAAATGGTTCGCCATCTAATGAAAGTTGCCTCAGCCGCTGTTGTTACGCAAACAAAAATTGATCGCAGTATCGTGCCTTCAGTTTTAAGCGATTATATGAAAGAATTTTTAAACGTTGTTAAAATCATTCCAAATGTTTCAGATGCCTATTTTGAAACAGTTCGTAATGCAGACGAGTCGGATATTATTTGCGTGACAGGCTCTCTTTATGTCGTTGGTGAAGTCAAGGCGGCGATAAATGAGAAATCCAATGAAATCTTTTTGGCTTGACGAAACCGCTGTATTGAATTATTTTTCTTAATATCAGGAGGAAAAACAATATGAAACCAATAAAAAATGAACGCTTCCCAAAACCGAATGAACTGGCCAATGAATTATCCAAATTCCTGAGCCAGAAATTTGGTCCAAATGTTAAAATAATTCCAACTGCGGCTATTTTTCCGGATGAAGATGAAACAGTCAGACCGCCGCCGGAAGAAAAAGACTTTGAAATAAACTTTAACCTTAAACCAGAAGAACTGGTTGCCTACCTTGATCAATATATCGTTCGTCAGGATAAGGCCAAAGCAATTCTTGCTACAAAAATTTGTACCCATTTCAACAGAATTCAATATCAGCGTAAAAATGAAGATAAGGTGAGTGATACTGTTGGCCGCATTAAGAACAATGTACTGATGTTAGGGCCAACAGGCGTTGGCAAAACCTATCTTATTAAATTAATTGCAAACAAGCTGGGAGTCCCATTTGTTAAAGGAGATGCCACAAAATTTACAGAAGCCGGTTATGTGGGTGCTGATGTTGAGGATCTCATCCGCGATCTCATTCGTGAGGCAGACCATAATCTTGAGTTGGCTCAGTATGGCATTGTATATATTGATGAAATAGATAAGATTGCATCAAGTCACAACTCTTATGGACATGATATTTCACGCGCAGGTGTTCAAAGAGCACTGCTAAAACCAATGGAAGAAACCGATATTGATCTCAAATCAAGTCACGATCCCATTGGTATGATGGAAGAATTTGAAAGCTACCGAAGAACAGGTAAGCGAAAAAAACGCGGGTTAAACACAAAAAATATTTTATTTATTATGAGTGGAGCGTTTGCAGATATTAAAGACATTATCAAAAAGAGAGTCGCTGCTCAAAAAATTGGCTTTGGCGCGAAATTGAACTCACCTGAAGAAGATGCATTTGTTTTACAAAAGGTCAGATCCGAAGACCTGATTGAGTATGGTTTTGAATCTGAATTTGTTGGGCGTTTGCCTGTAAATGCTGTTTTAGATCCTTTATCAGTTGATGATTTATATACAATTTTAAAAAATCCCAATAATCCCACAATTCTGGGCAAAAAAATGGATTTTATGGCCTATAACATTCGGATTAAATTTTCAGATAAAGCACTGCATATGATGGCTGAAAAAGCCTATGAACAAAGAACAGGCGCACGCGGCCTGGTAAGTGCGATAGAAGAAGTACTACTGCCTTTTGAAACCAAACTTCCCTCAACACAGATCCAAAAAGTTGCCATTACAGAAGCAGTCATTGCAGATCCTGAAAAAATTTTAGACGCGCTCCTGGATGATCAGCATAGCTCCCGATGGACCGAACAATATAATCGCGTTGCTGATGAAGAATTAGCAAATATGAAACAATATATTGAAGACAATTGTTCGCGACTGTCAAAACAATTTCAAGTGGATATCAATACAAATACTATCGATTTTATTTCGGATTATTGTTCCAAAAATATTATGGATATTGAAACGTCGTTTCAGCGAGTACAAGAAGCATTTAAGAATGTTAAAAAAATTGAAACAGATTTTCATAAAGCACACAATATTGAAATCAAGCTGGATACAGATGCCCAGGATTATCTTCTCAAAAAGCAACTATGCGAAGACTTAAAAATTGAAAGCTTTCATGAATGGCTGAATAAAAACTTTGAATATGGTTTAAAATTAATTCGTGAAAGAACAAACCAGTCTTCTTTTGTTTTATCCAAACAGGCATTGGTAGAACCCCATATATATCTGGAACATCTTGTTAAAGATGCATTGAAGGAATTTGAATCATGATTGGAATTTCAAAATTGTACTGTGGAACAGTAGAATCCTCTGATGCCCTTCGCTATGGGCGTTCCTCTGAAACAATGCCATCTCACCTGCTGCAATTTTCAAAAGATAAAAGACCGGTCGTTGTCTGGAATGTCACGCAAGGATGCAATCTAAAATGTATTCACTGCTATGCCCATGCAAAAGCAAATAAAGGGTCTGATGAATTAAGCACAGATCAGGGAAAAAATGTACTGGATGATCTGGCAGCGTTTGGTGTGCCTGTGGTGCTTTTCTCAGGTGGCGAACCCCTGGTTCGTCAGGATTTGCCTCAATTAGCTGAATATGCTGTTTCAAAAGGAATGCGAGCAGTTATTTCCACAAATGGTACCTTAATCAACAGAGATATTGCCAAACGATTAAAAGATATTGGTCTTTCTTATGTGGGAATCAGTCTTGATGGGACTGAATCTGTTAATGATCATTTTCGGGGAGTTCAAGGTGCATTCAAGGCGGCGATGAGAGGTGTTGAAAATTGCCAGCATGTGGGGATCAAAGTCGGTTTCCGATTTACGATCAATCAATTGAATGCCAAAGAAATTCCTGCCATATTTGATATTCTTGAAAAAATGGATGTGCCCCGAATTTGTTTTTATCATCTGGTTTATGCTGGACGGGGGTCAAAATTACGTGAACAGGATTTAACCCATGAAGAAACGCGTCAGGTGGTTGATTATATTATGGATCGAACCAAAGACCTCCATGATAATGGGAAACCAAAAGAAGTTCTGACTGTTGATAATCATGCTGATGGCCCCTATGTTTACCTGCGATTATTAAAAGAAGATCCGGAGCGTGCCAAAGATGTATTAAAACTACTAAAAATGAATGAGGGAAATAATTCCGGTCGCGGCATTGGATGTATCAGTTGGAATGGCGATGTTCATGCAGATCAGTTTTGGCGGCACAAAACTTTTGGTAATGTACGTCAAACGCCTTTCAGTCAATTATGGACTAACAATCCTGATCCATTGCTGAATCAGCTTAAAGAAAAAAAGAAACATGTCAAAGGAAGGTGCGCAGAATGTCAATGGCTTAATGTTTGTGGTGGAAATTTTCGGGTACGGGCTGAAGCTGTTACTGGTGAAATCTGGGCACCTGACCCTGCCTGTTATCTCAACGATTCGGAAATTGGGATAGCCGACAGCAAATAAATTCGTAATCAAAATAGCTGGAAATACGTTCTAAAAAAAGACCTTCGTCGATAATGAAACCTGGAACATAGACCGGCTGATTTTATATATGAAAAGGAGATAAACCAATGGCAGAAAACCAACAAGCCGAAGCCAGCGCATGCAGTGCAGGTGCGCAAAACATGGCACAAAAAATACAAGACCAGACCATCGAAAGCACACTCAATAAAATAAAAAATAAAATATTGGTGATGAGTGGCAAAGGTGGCGTTGGTAAAAGCAGCATGGCTGCAAATATTGCTGTCGGACTGTCCAATCGAAAATTCAAAGTTGGACTCATGGATGTTGATTTGCATGGACCAAGTATTCATGGAATAATGGGAATTGATGGATTACTTGAAATTACAAATGAGAAACTGGTCATCCCAAAAGCGTTCAATGATAATTTGAAAGTTGTTTCCATGCAATCACTCATGCAGGAAGCTGATCAGGCTGTGATATGGCGTGGACCGCTAAAAAATGGTGTCATTCGACAATTCATTGCAGACATGCAGTGGGGAGAACTGGATTACCTGATAATTGATTCCCCGCCTGGTACTGGTGATGAACCCTTGAGCGTGGCACAAACAATTCCTGATGCCCGTGCAGTTGTTGTGACAACACCGCAAAATGTCGCCCTTGCTGATGTCCGAAAATCCATCAATTTTTGCAAAAAATTGAATATGGACATTGTTGGTGTGGTTGAAAACATGGGCCCCTTTCAATGTCCACATTGTGGTAAAGAAATCGCATTATTCAAGCAAGGTGGCGGACAGACTACAGCGCAGAATGCACATGTACCATTTTTGGGTTCAGTTCCTTTTGATCCTCTGGTTGTTCATGCCTGTGATGAGGGTAAACCCATTATGAATCAATCCCTGGATAATGACTATACCCGCGCCATGAATGCAGTAATTGATAAAATCCTCGGATAAAAAACTATTATCAGGCAGTCATTGTTTCTTTTTAGATGACTGCCTGCACTACGAGTTTTTTTTTACATAAGATTGTTTCTACAATCTTTTTCTAACGATCCCGAAAAACTATTTTCCTAATCGGAAAAAATACCATGAAATATATCTTCAGAGGACTATTTTATGATCAGAGAGATCATGAATTATTAAAAATAGTCAACAATATTCAAAGCGGCGATCAAACCAACGATTATTTCAAACGACAATTTTATCCCTATTTTCATCCGCGCGGTATTCAAGAGATGGCGGAATCTCGCGGTATTCGTATTGCATATGCCGTTGTATATCTATTGAACTCACTTGAAATGGGTGCTATGAATGAACGATTGAATGCACTGCGCCTTCTGAGGGATTCTGTTCTAAATGCATCAGAAAGCACGTTACAAATTAATACTGCCCGGGTACTCATTCAGATAATGAAAGAGTTGGTTCGTGCCAAAGGCAATTATGCACATCAATTTGAACTGGCGCATAATTTTCGGATGGCAACGTCTGGAAAACCAAGGGTTATCAGAAAATTGCTGAGACGATATCATTTGTTGGAAATGCCGGAAAACTGGAATCAAATATCCTTTGATGACCATGTGCATGATGCCAACACCAAAGGACGAAAAACATCGTCTCATTTAATCATGGATGCCTGGGTGAAAGGCATTTTAAAAATTCGGGTAATTTACAACAATTACGTGGAAGCACGTTTTGTTACTGAGTTGCTTGAAGCTGCCAGAATTATGGGGATTACTGTACGTATCGGCATTGAATTTTCAGGGCTGTTTCGAAATAAATATGCGCAATTTGTCTGGGTCCCTCGTGGTTTTATTGATGCACAAGCCTTTTTGTGCTTTCTGACTGATCAAAGAACAGCCCTTATGATGAAACAGGGAAAACAGGCCTCAGAGTTTCAAAAAGCATGTATTCTGGAATTGCTCAATGTCTTTAATGACAGCCATCGAAAAAAAATTAACCACACATATGGCATACAATTAGACCCCATTTCAAAAACTGAGTTTTTGGAATTTGTTGGTATCGGACAGGTATCCCGATTTCATCTGGCCATACTCATTGAAAAAAAAATTTATGAATTACTACAAAACAACCAGGAAGATCAGAACTATAATATCAATGATTTATTAGAACAATTGAGTGCTGAAAATCTTTTAAAACAATATCTGACGCCTGAAATCAATTCGAATATTATTCAACCGGAATGCGTCCAGACACAAAAAAATTGCCCCGAATTATTGTTATTGCCACCTGAAAAAATCATTGCGCAGTTAATTCAACTTCATTCTGCATATCGTATTACATTGAACTTAAAAGGATTGACACCAGAGGATGTCCTCGAATTATTGTACGATTGCGAAGGCACCATCACGCGTCTGGAAATTTTTAATTATCACAATTTTTTTCATGAAGGCAATGCGCATATTCATGAAATTGTCAGTCTTCAAAATGCATTAAATGAAGGCAATGTTCTTGCTTTAAAGCGCGTTATTCGACAAATGATTGATCGTCAGACAAATGAAGATCAAGTGAATAAACTATACACGATACTTCATGATATCAGTTCGTTGAAAAATTTGTATCAACATACACCACTAAAAGCACGGATTGGAAGTGATTCCATTGGCCGCGCCAGAAAAATCAAAGGAATGGGTTTTGCGATTATCAAAACACTTCCGAAAAGAACACAAAGGGAAATTCTAAAGAAAAAGGATGCGATTCGGACGATCATTCCTGTTCAAATGGCAGCATACAAACGAATCACCTTTATGCCATATCGCATCCAGAGTTCTTTTCTAAATCGTTTGTTCAAATTTCTTCCAAAAATGAAAAAAGTGAAAGACTGGGTTGTTCCTGAAGTCCCTGTTATCTCAGAAAATGGAAATATTGTAACCCTTGGCGGTATGCATTCATCAAGCCTGTTGGAAAACACACAAAAGTCATCACTGGAGGACCGGCTTACACCAAAGCATTCATGGCATTCTCTGAATACAAGTTTAAAAAATACCATAAAAGTTCTTATTGGTTTTATTCCGGCATTTTTAACATTTTCCCTTACCAATGACTGGTGGGTTCTTGCGTATCTCGGTGCATTCATCTGGTTTGGTATTACAGGCATCAGAAATATTATTCAATCTGTCCTCGGCGGAGGTGGATTTAAAAGATCGCCTTTACTGCGATGGAATGATTATGTCAGTTGGGAACGTCTGACCGATTCACTATTATATACAGGTTTCTCAGTACCACTACTTGATTTTTTTGTAAAAACCTTATTACTTCAAAACTATTGTAATATCACAACCGCCAATCATCCTTATGCATTGTATTCTATTATGGCGTTGGCCAATGGTCTCTATTTATCCAGTCATAATGCCTTTCGTGGCTTACCAAAAGGGGCCGTTCTGGGAAACTTTTTTAGAAGTATTTTGTCGATACCACTGGCAATAGTGTACAGTATGATTGCAGAAGCAAGTTTTGGAATGATCGGTTTTAATGATGTCGGTGATATTCTCCAAAAATCAGCGGCGATTATTTCAAAAGCAGCTTCTGATACTGTTGCCGGTTTAATAGAGGGGACAGCAGATAGATACCATAATATTAAGATGCGACTGAACGATTATCAGGATCGTTTGAGTCAATTATTTGATATTTATTCTCGTCTTGAAATGATGTTTCCTGATAAAAAACCACTAGAGCTTTTAGATGCGCCGGAGGATATTCGTTTCTCTCGTAATTCTGAAGCTTTTGATCTGGGGAAAATAATTGTAATCATTGCATTGGATATGCTCTATTTCTGGATGTTTCAGCCGCGTGCGAGAAGTGCTGTACGTCAAATATTAAGATCGTTATCCGATGAAGAAAGAACCATCTTTTTTCAATCCCAGCAGGTACTGTATCGAGATAAAGAAATCAGTTTATTATTGGTGAATGGCTTTATTGGAGATAAATTTGCCAAAGCACTGGCTTTTTATCTGGGGCGATATAAGGAATATCTGGATACATTATTTCTCACCATGATGAAAAAAACATAGGCAAGCATTGAAAAAAAATATCAGAACAAACACCAATCGTTTTTATCGAAATCAAATAAGAGAAACATCACTTCAAAGTTTTCACGTCCAGGTGGCTGAAACAGACCTGTGTATTTATGCAAGCCGAAACTTAACAAATGAGGCTTATGAATCTGTTATCAAGTGCCGAGATCAGCTTGAATCGTTTATTCGTCAATATCCCACATTTGCCACAACCTTGACACCCTGGACAGACATTCAACCCGCTCCTGAAATTATCCGCCAGATGATTCATGCAAGTCAATGTGCAGGGGTTGGTCCAATGGCTTCTGTTGCCGGCGTTATCGCAGAAATGGTTGGCACAACATTGCTTCAATATAGTGATGAAATTATTGTTGAAAATGGTGGCGACCTGTTTATACATAAAAAACAGCCATTTAATGTGGGCATTTATGCAGGGGATTCACCTTTTAGCAATCGAATCGGTATTCACGTGGATCAAGCGGGAGAATCGGTATCAATTTGTACGTCATCAGCTGTAATTGGTCATTCGTTAAGCTTTGGACAGGCAGATGCGGTTACAGTTCTTTCTCATTCTGCTACTCTTGCAGATGCTGTTGCAACAGCGACAGCCAATTATGTAAAAACCAGGGATGATATTTCAAATGCCATTGATTTTGCAAAAAAAATTGCGAATGTTGATGGTGTTCTTGTTTTGATTGGTGATGCCATGGGCGCGTGGGGAAAGATAGAAATTGTTCCAATGAGGGAGATTGGGGTCAAACCTTGAATTGTGAATATAGTTATAAATTCACAATTCAAGGTTTGACCCCTGTTCCCTGTTCCAGTACCTCTTAAAGTCCAGCGACCTCTTTTCCACAATGTTTACAAATTTTTGCCCTTTCCTTGATGATTTCCGCACAGAAAGGACATTCCCTTGTAAACAGGCGTTGATGAATTTTTTTGACTGATGCCTTAACCTGATCAACAATTAATTTGTTACCATACTTATTGCTTTCAAGGCTTTCAATATCCTGAGTGCGACCAATTTCGCCAATCATGTCGGCAGCTTTCAGTCTGACACGAGCGGGTTGAAGTGCATCGAACAAGAGTAACAACACAGCATCTGCGTCTTTGTTGACATAGGCGTCAGCCAATGTTGCAAAGCCCAGCTTGATAGCTTCTTTTAATTGTTCCTGTTCTTTAAGCACCTGTTCATTTACAACCTGACCTGTCCCTCCTTCAGGGCTAAATACAGGAATAAATTCAAACGTTTTGCCATCCGGATAACACATACAGCGATAAGAAGCATTATGTGCAAAATTACCGCGAATATCATCCCAACCTGATTTGTAAGATGAACAATCATCATTAAAACAAACAAATAAATAAGGGGTTCCCCATCCGAGCCCATCGCCAAAAGCAAAATCAGGAACCTGCCATATTTGCATACTTTGTTGACAGTGAGGGCATTTGGGTGCCTCTTTCGATAGCATTTCATCCAAGATATCTTGTTTTGTTTTCACTGGTTTTCTCCAAATATTCTTGTTAACATCATGTTTAACGAATGATTTCTATGTACATTGATTTATCAGCCATTCTATCATTTTCTTTAAAGATCTGTCAAACATCTAAAAAAGTTCTGGAAAGATGATATATCTTTCCAATGGCGGTTTTCTTATGTTCCATGAGAAAGTCGTATAAATCTTCGTGATTTTTCGGCGGGACAAATTTTTTATCATTTTGCTTCATTCGAATCGCCCCTGATTTACAGATGGCTGCGCACAATCCACATCCGATACAACGTTTAGTATTAATTGCAGTGGCATGTTTACCATTATGCGTGATTGCCAGCGTTGGACATCTACTGATACATAATCCGCAGCCTTTACAGGCATCAGGATCAAGTTCAGATGTAAAGTTATTACACACTTTTTCAGCAGGTGATGGCAGCATGTTCAGAATTTCAAGGATACCACAACAACAATCACAGCAGGAACAAACAAAATTGGGTTCCTGCATATTTGATGGCATCAAAACGAGTCCTTCTTTTTCGTTTTGCGCCAAAATATCAAATGCTTCTTCTTTGGAGATGGTGCGTCCCCAATTATTTCGAACATAGGTATCGTGATAATCCCGAAATCCCATGCAGATTTCTCGTCGGTCAGTTACCTTACAGGGCTTGCCAATGAGATCTTTCCCTTTTCTGCAAATGCAATCAGAAATCCCAATTCTTGTTTTTGCCTGCTCAACGAGTTCACGAATTTGATCATAGGTCGCAATATTCTGTATTGGCGCAATACTTTTTTGGACAGGAATTACGCGCATTTGAAGAATTTCTGATGAGAGATATTCAAATGCAAATTTCTGAAGCATATATGTTCTGGTCTTCAGATACAATGCCGGGGTCAAACGTTTGATCTGCATTTCAAACATGCCGATCACATAAGGATGTAAGGCATAGTAAGGGGTGTCATCAGGATATCTTCGCACAAAGATAGATCCCTTTTTTTCCATGACGTCCAATAAATCTTGTAAGACTTTTTCTGTATAGCCATAAGGATTTGCACGCTCAAAAATCGTTTCAAATTTCTCAAAGCGGTAATTGAGGTATAATGCCGCAGCCGCTTCATCCATCGTAAACATTTCTTTCAGCAAATCCAGTTCAACGCCTGTAAATGTTGATGGAAAACCCACAGCCTGTTTATCTAAATGCCGTTGAAGTTTTCGATATTGACTTCTGGAATCCATCATGATTGACATATTTTTTTGGATTCCGGTAAGAATATTTTTCATAATTGTTCACTTTCATTATTTTTTTGAATCGCAACCAGTTTTTTCCATAATTCATCCACCTGCTTTTGCGTTGCTGCCAAATCTTTACCATTATCAACGATATAATCCGCATACCCTTTTTTTTCTTCCATTGATATTTGCGTATTGATTATTCGAAGTGCTTCCTCCTGACTGATTCCATTTCGTTTCATCAATCGTTGTGTGAGGGCTTCCTGCGGGATATATACGACAAGCAGTTTATGAAACAGATATTGCAGGTTTAATTCAATCATAAGCGGTACAACGACCTGAATAATGGCATCCGGATCATTTTTCGTGATTTCTTCAACCTGTGCAATAAAACTGAGTGCAATTTGAGGGTGTGTAAAGCTTTCAAGCTTTTTTCGTTTCTCCAGATCACAAAAAACAATGTCAGACAGTTTTTGTCTGTCAATGGTGTCATCCGCCTGCAGCACTTGTTTACCAAAAAAGTCTACAATTTGGTTGTATGCTTGCTGTCCGGGTTCAACCACCTGACGAGAGATCTGATCAAAATCGACAGTATAAGCACCATGTGCAGCGAGCATTTCGGCAACTGTCGTTTTTCCAGAAGCAATTGTGCCTGTAACGCCCAAAAGTAAACGTCTGTCATTACCGCGAACGGCTTGAATTTGTTCAATTCCGCTATATGCACCGGGAAAGGCTGATGTGAGATCTAACTCTGCCCCCGCTGTACTGATTGGATATCGAATGCCGCGCCGATATAAAATATCCAGTCCCTTTAATGCACGTTGCATATCTTGTGCTGGAATCGCCATAACGAGGTCATCATCTGATGCATGACCATAACGACGTTCACCATAGCATGGAATTGTGAGTGATGGCTTTTGATTTAAGTAGCATCGCACAATGGCATCAGAACAAGAAGATTCCCCCACACAAAAAAATTGCATTGTTTCATAATTTTCAAACTGAAGCGCGTTGATCAGGAGCATCATTTGAGCGGGATTGGCATAAATCAAAACAATGTCCGGATCAAATGGGTTATAAACGAGTGGTGCCAGGGCGACAGCTTCGTAAGCATTTAATGGTAGTCGTTGGATGGCGGATTCAAATTTTTGAGCATCCTGTCTGGTTTGTGTCCAGACAATACTGCGAAATGTGCCATCTGTACATTCTTTGGGATTTTCGCATAAACCAATGATTGAAGGACAGATCGGGCCGATAAAATCATCCGCATCGGCACCCACTGTCCAGTCTGCATTTCGCACCTGTGATATGAGCTGGCATAAGGTTACTTTATGAGAAGGTCGTCGTAAATAAGCGATATTTTTAAGTTCTTCCTTATTGGGTAACATTTTGAATCCCACAGGAAAAGATTTTAAACGCAATAATAATTCCATGCGTCGAATGATTGGTTCCCAATCGATTTTTGTTTTCATTGTTCGCTGAATTCCTTTTTTCATTCATCATTAATCAATCATGGTACGTCATTTACCAAGCAATACACATAATATAATAATAATTTGTACAGGCGGATGTCACATTATTTTTCAACCAGTCACTGGTATCGCTTGTTGAGGATCCACTAGATTTCACGATACCGCTTCCTGATGAGCTTGAGAATCCATCACAGGAACTGGAATAGTTTCCATAATTGAGTCCTGGAGGATCTGTACCATAAGTACCTGACCACCAGAGCGCACCTGTTGGCATGGCACCGGATATGGTAAATACACTTCGCGGCGTACCATCAATTAAGTCTGCCCAGTTTGATGCAATGCTTGTTGATGTTGCACTGGTTGAATTGGAACAAATCGGCGTATTCTGTTTTAAGGTTGTAAAGGTGCTGGCAAAATCAGCGATATCATCCGAATCACTGAATGAAATTAGCGCGTGATAATTTGTAAAGCCGGTAACAGGTCGATTGGTTGATGCTGCACAGATTGCGTCAGCACCCGTTCTTCCGCCCAAATTACCAGATTCGGTTCCGGCATTGTAAATAATGACATTATTGGGCGTTTCAGTAGTGCTGCTGTACAAGGCTTTATGCTCACCCTCATCTTGAACAATAATGTTGAAATAATATGTGGTACCGCTTGTCAGGCCAGAAATACCCAATGTTGTTGGTGTAATTGTTGAATAGTTCGCAACAGCATTGGTTTTACAAGCTGCAAAATCATTAACATCCGAATATGATTGAGAATAGCAAACCAGATACTGTAAATCTTCTTGCCTGGACCATGAATCTGTCGCTGCTGTCCAAAATAGCGT
>Ga0272440_1000281_pt1 | contig 43191 bp, 14 predicted proteins | sample SSMMMBAug17_FD_192440 | JGI IMG/M metagenome (GOLD analysis project Ga0272440, IMG submission 192440) | Marine sediment archaeal communities from Little Sippewissett salt marsh, Falmouth, MA, United States - SSM-MMB-Aug17 | ecosystem: Environmental > Aquatic > Marine > Wetlands > Sediment ...
AATTACCTAAACGTCTGGAATGGATGAGTTTTTATGTCCATGACCTTCCTTTAATCACTGAAATTTGTGAAGAAATTCGTAAGATTTCTGTTGAAAATCAACTAAATAAGGCTCAAACTAAGGCTATTACTGACATCAAAAATACTTCAGAAGATGCGTTTCAAGATATTGTAAATATAGCTAAATCTCTGTCTGAGCCAAAAAATGAAAAAATCTAAACAAAGTTCAAATACCGAAGATATTGCTTCACTCGCTATTGAAAATTTTTAAATATCTGTTTTTAATAAAAAATTAAAAACAGATCCAATCTTTCTTTATATTCTAATTCTATATCTATAATAAAAAAAAAATTATAGATATACTCAATAAAATTAGCTATATATTTAATAATAAATATATAATCTGCCCAGTTTAAGTTATATAATTATGTTATCTTATGTTAAAATTAAGTAATACAAAATACAATTACTAATGTTATTATAAATAATATTAGGCTATAAAATAGGAGGGAAATATGAAAATTGGAAGTATGGATAAATTTTATGATATTTTTCCCAAAAAAATTTTTAAAGATAAGGATTTTCTCCCAGATCATTTGAGAGAAATTCGTGATAATGTTTATAAAAGTCAAAAAAGAGATATCTCTTTTCCTCTATATATTTATGAAAACAGGGTGGAATTCTATTATTTATTAAAAGAATTTTATCCTGATAAGGATAAACTATTAAGCTGGGAGACTATAAGAATATTTGAACATGAGACTAAAAAAAGCATTTATAAATACAGCATTGATAAGAGACTGATCAAACAATTTTTTCTTATTGGTTGGATGGAAGTTGAAATTTATAAGAGAGGTAGAATATATTTCAAGGATGAAATTATTGATTTGTTATCATCTATTAATACAGATTGGAAGAATATTACAGATCAATTTATTCATGAAATGAATGCAAAAGAGTCATTAAAAATAATGGATAAGTTTTTTTATAAATTTTTTCAAAATCACAAAATTAAAATTTTTCATAAGTCTAATAATGTAAATAGACACGTGTATGTTAATCCAAATCTTTGCTTTTTTTATTATGGAAATGAATCTCAATTAGAAAAATCATCTTCACGATTGTTTTATCCATTTAAAAAAAAATTAATAACTATTCGTTTCGCTGAAATTAATGAATCAATGCATGCAGGAGTGGCTAATTTTGATTCCTGGCAAAATTGGATACATGTTATGAATAATCAAGAAAGTGAGGACAATATGAAAGTAGAAAGCCCTCTATTACCAATAAATACTATAGCAAAAGAAAAGGAATTAAATCTCCTAAAAAATATTATCAGTAAATTAATTAACAATAATATGAATTTCTCAAAACTTGACCAAAAAGAGAAGGATATATTAATTAGTATTCAAAATAAGATTCCAGAAAATTCCTCATTTAACAGATTTATTAAAAATATATCTTTTCGTAAAAAGATTGCATCTTATTATCATTATATTAGGACTGGTGATAAAACTAAAAATGTAATTGAACCATTCAAAGAAGGATTGAGTAAAACTAAAAAGTTATTTAAAGAAGGCTTTATTCATTTTTCTGAATGGATATCACCTCTTTGGCAACCACAATATGCTGGTCAACTTGTATCAGCTTCAGATATACCGGAACAAAAACATAAGTTTAGAATGAGTGATGGAGATATTCAATTATCATGTTTGTGGAGAGGAGCATATAACAAATCTAAAGCATTTATTCGAATTACCTGGAAAGCTAATATTAAATCTGGATATGAATTATGGATTTTATTTATTAATACTGATACTAAAGTAGTACTTGCTGAAATACCATTAGGTAAAAAACTAAAAGGAGGAATTGTGTTGAAAAATGATAGGATACCATTTGATCCAACAAAAGAAAAGTGGGCAACATCAGTTATGATTAAAAAGCTTAAATCAAGGTAATAGATATGATTAGATTTGTTTATCCTAATGTAGATTATAACGATAATATTGATTATGAAGGTAATTGTGATTACGATGATAACGTTGATCTTAAAGCTTTTGCTGGAATAGGTGTTTTCATTGCATCAAGTAAGCTTTCAGTTGATTTGAATAAATATGAAGTCGCAAAATTTAATATTTCCAATAATTCAGAAATATCAAAAGCAACTGCAATATTATCATATAATATTTCTCCAAAAGAAAATTGGAATGTATATGCTCAAATAGGAGATAAAGATAAATGGTCTGGTGATTCGTTGGCATTTGCTTATTTAATAGCTTTGGTTAATATATCTTTAGAATCAAAATATGAAACTGATATCGATATTTGGTTTACAGGTTCTATTGATTTAAAATATCATGATAGAAAAGAAGGAATGCCCTTTTTAACAGATGTATTCGAAGATGAATTTGAAATAAAATTAGATGCTTTTCTCTCACAAGAATCAGATATTTTTTTTATAGTACCTGATTTTAATATCAATCCTGCAATGAGAGAATTATGTACAATAAAAAATTCAGATATAATAACTGCAAAAGAATTCAAAAAAATCAATTTTGAAAAAATTAATCAGAAGAAAAAGTATATAATAACTGTTAATGGGGATGATTTATTTGATATAAGAGATGCATTATTCAAAAGACCATACTTTTTATCAATGCCTAAATTTCAAACAGTAATTAAAATAATCACCTTTGTTATTTTATTAATCACCTGTTTCTATAGTTCTATTAAATTTTATAATTATTGGATTTTTCAAATAACTAAAAATGAAGCAATCTCTTTTCATTATTCATCAATGAGTTATTTTAAAAAAAATATTAGCCCTGCATATTGTGATCATAATAATCCTCCTCCTTTTTATATTCCCAATCCAAAAATTCAGTATAAAGGAAGATATTATTTATTATTTGACAATAAAATAATTGGAAAAGTTGCTTTTTCTCACATCCATTCTGATAAATGGATTATTATTGATGAAAAAGGACACATTTCATTTCAAAATAGCTCACCTGATTTTACAGATGAACCAATTATAATATTTGACTATATTGCAAAAAATGAATTAGAAAAATTTCATAATTTATTAATATTACAATCAAAAAAACAATCTTTTTCAAAAATAGATATTAACGCTAATAATATGCCATTAAATTATATCTCTAATGATAATATTGAATATGGAGGTAGTGTTTCGATAGATAATAAAGGTATAATTTCAGGTGAAATGACATTTTCGCATAAACAATCAGAGACTGTTTTTGTTTTAAATCATAGTCAGAAAATTACTACCAAACCAATTAAAAAACAATATAATATATTTAATAATATGTCATTTGTTTGGATTCCTGGAGGATGTTATGAAATGGGATGTAACCCATCAATGGGGTATACATGTTCTGTTTATGAAACATATATTCATACAGTTTGTATAGATGGTTTTTGGATGGGAAAAACAGAAGTTACACAATTACAATGGATTCACATAATGGGATATAATCCATCAATATTTAAAAATTGTGGCAATGATTGCCCAGTTGAAAATATCAGTTTTAAAGAAATTAACGAATTTATAAGAAAGCTAAATACTCAACTAAAAAATAAATGGAAGGTACGTCTTCCAACTGAAGCTGAATGGGAATACGCATGCAGATATAATGGTAATGAAAAAATGAGTAAAAAAAATAAATTAAATGCTACATACCCTGTTTGCCAAAATTCTAAAAATTTGTTTGGTTTATGTGGTAAGACAGGAAACGTTTCAGAAATATGTCAGGATAAGTTTTATAAAAATGCATATTTAGACCATATGAAAAATAATCCAATTAGCAATATAAGTGGAACTGATATTGTTGTTAGAGGATGTGATTTTAGTACTCCAGATCAATTTTCTCCATGTTGCCATAGATCATATATTCATATAAATGATAAGGTTGGTAGTATAGGATTTAGAATCGTTTGGGAGAATTTATAATATGAAAAAACAACTTATTAATTTTTTTAATTTAATAATAGTTTTATTTTCAATATTTAATTTTTCAAGCTGTCAGTCAGCAAGTGTAATTCATGACTATTGGTGGAATAATTATCGACAAGGAATAATATATTCAGGTCAATACTTGTGGAAAGAAGCTGAAGAGAATTTTAAAATGGCTCTTACTGATCGTTTTGATGACAAATTGTATGCATCAACCTATGGAAGACATTTAATTCATTATTTTCCTCATCGTGAACTGGGATGTGTTTACTTTCATCAGGAAAGATATGAAGAAGCAATCAAAGAACTTGAAACATCATTACAATTTGAAAAATCAGCAAAAGCAGAGTTATATCTTAATCGTGCAAGAAGTCGATGGATCAATCAAAATAAAACAGATAAATATTTACCTGAGATTATAATTTATTCTCCTATTACAAATTATTATACTAATTTATCCAAGATAAAAATAAAAGGAAAAGCATCAGATGACACATATATTAGCGAAATAAAAGTTGGATATAAAAATATTAGAATGGATGTTTCTCAAAAAGAAGCTGATTTTCAAATACAATATCCAGTTAAACAAGGAGAAAATGTTATTCCTATAATTGTACAGGATATTGCAGGATATACAAACACAAAAAATATTATTGTACATGTTGATAAGTTGAGCCCGGTACTCAGTTTAGATAAGTCTGTGTTATACAGTGTTATAAATGAAAAAATATTGTTAATAGATCTATATTCTTTCGATGATTCAGGAATTGCAGATTTGAATATAGATAATAAAAAATATATCTTTCAAGGAAAAAAGAGCATTAATTTTAAAAAAAAAGTTAAAATTATATCAAACATAAATTCTATACATATTATTGTAAAAGATATTGCTGGAAATATAATTGACGAATATATTGATTTTAATAAATTCAGTGAAAGAAAAAATTTACTGGCTATTAATGATAGTTATCCAGTACTATTAAATAATTATTTTTCAATGAAAACAAAACGTATAAGAGAATCTGATACTCATGAAACAAAAATAATATTTTTATCTAAAATTCCAGAAATATCATATCAAAATCAAATTATAGTTCAGGGACGAGTTATTGATAATGATGGTATTAAAGCTTTGTTTTTAAATGGGGAAGAAATTAAAATATTTCATAGATGTAATTATAAATTTAAATATATATATGATCTTTTCAATGAAGAAGAAAATTTAATTGTAATAAGAGCAATTGATGTAAATGAAAATAGAATTATAAAACAAAGGGTTATTAAAAAGAAAATACCAACTATATATAGTAAAGCCAGTTCAATATTAAAGATAGCTGATTTTAAAGATGATCCAAATAACAATTTAAAATTAAATAAAATATTCAAACAAGAATTATTCAATCAAATAAAAGATATAAAGCGTTTTAAATTAATTAATAAAGATGATCAAATTAAACCTGATTATTTCTTAACTGGTGATATTGTGCAAATGACAAATGAAATAGATGTTAATCTTTATATAAAACGCACTAAAAATGAATATGACTATATTGCCCGCATTAATGTCTTTGAAGAAAAAAAAGAAAATGAAAAAATTAACTATTACTATAAATTAGGTGTCTTAGCAAAACAAGCAGTAAAATATTTATGTCAAGAGCTTCCAGTTGTTGAGTGTAAAGTTGTTGATATTAAGGGTAATAAAATTTTTATTGAAGTTGATGAAGGTTCAATGGTTAAAGATGGAATAATAGTAGATATTTATAGAAAATCTATAGATAAAAATTTTAAGGTATTAGGATCTGCTGTAATTAATGGTCTTGATGATGGTAAACCATATATCCTTGCATCTAAAAATAATACAATACAAAAGGGTGATTATGTAAGAACAAGATAAAAAATGATAATAAAAAGGGTTAATAACAATGAAAAAAAGAATAATATCTTCTTTGGTTATGTTATCAATGTTATTGATTTTCAATTTTAAAGTATGGGCAAATACTTACACCTTTGATAGAATGATTGAAAATATAGCTTCTTTTGGATTAGGTGGTAGTGGCGCAATTGCTCAAGGTATGGGCAATGCATATATTGCCTTGTCTGAGGATTGTACAGGGTTTACATGGAATCCAGCATCACCAACTATATTAGAAAAGTTAGAAATGGCATTTTCTGGAATGTTTTTTAATAGAACTGAAGATATTCATTTTACAATTGATGATAATGCAAATGGTAACCAGACAGTTGATCATATGCACTTAAAATATTTTGGAATCGCATATCCTTTTAAATATTCAGGCAAGCATATCTGTTTATCTATTTTTTACCATAAAATAATGGATTTTAATAGAAAATGGAATTTCAATTTTGCATTAAAAGATAATGATAGGATAATTGATTATCAATCAGAAGGTGCTATGTCTTCAATTGGAATTGGAGGATGTATTAGAGCAACAAAGAATCTATCTTTTGGAGTTTCTTTTAATATAATGAATGATGGCATTACAAAAAATAGTTGGGAACAAAAGACATATCAATTTGATAAAGTTTGGTTCGGAGATAATCCAAAATTAATATCAACAAGTTATTATTATAATATAGAAAAATATTCACTAAAAGGGAGCAATTTCAATATTGGACTATTATGGAGAAATATATTTAAATCAAATTTTACAATGGGAGTTGTCTGTAAAACACCTTTTCATGCAAGTTTTAATAAGTCAAAAATTGATACATCATTAAATAAGTCAACAAATGCATATACTCTAAAAATGCCATTATCTTATGGAATTGGTTTTTCTTATAGGTATACAGATAGTTTTAAATGTGCTTTTGATATGTTTCGCACTGAATGGAATAACTTTGTAATAGTTGATTCATTTGGGAGAAAAATTTCACCAATTACAGGAAAATTATATAATAAATCTAATACCTGCCCAACGCATCAAATGAGATTGGGATTTGAATATAGTGGTTTTCATAATAATAAATATATATTTCCTATTTGCTTTGGAATGTTTTATGATCCATCTCCATCAGAAGGTTGTCCTGATAATATTTGGGGATTAACCATTGGGGCAGGGATTGTAAAAATGGATAAATTTTCAATAGATTTTGCTTATCAATATAGATTTGGTAATAACACAAGTCAATATATGCTACAAAATTGGGGGTTTTCACAGGATGTTAATGAACATTCAATTCAATTTTCAATAATTATGTATTTATCTAAATAATTTAATTTTATAAAGTGATGAAAGAAATGTTATGAAAAAATATAAAATTGATTATAAATATATTTTTATATTTATGTTGATTTTGCATTTTGTATTAAAAACTAATGCATTTTCAAATGAAGCTCAGGTTAATCTTAAACCATATAAACCAAGTTCATGGGATGATATTGTTGTTATTGCAAATACTGAAGAAACAAATACTAATTCTGTTGTTTTCGTGGGTGAAGAATCATACATTGACTATGCTTATATTAATAATGGATCTGATGATATTGAAAAGAGAATATATGCAGAGCTTCGTATCAATGATGAAATAGTAAGAAGTGCATATCATGATGGTTTAAAGTCAAATTATTACGTATCAAAAAAAGATTTTAAATATATTTTTCAATCTGCTGGAAAATATACAATAACCTTTATTTGCGATTCAAAATATCAAGTCACTGAAACAAATGAAACAGATAATATTTATACTAAAACTGTTGAAATCTTTGAACCAAATGTACCGAAAAATGATAATTTTGAAGATGCTCAGCAAATATTTGGAAAAATTGGCAAAATTCAGCTAACAAATAGTAAGGCTACAAAGGAAGATGGTGAGTTACGCCACGCTGATCAACATGGAGGAAGATCAGTATGGTTTAAATGGGTAGCTCCTGAAACAAATACTGTTCTTATGAATACACATAATTCAACATTTGATACATTATTAGCTGTATATACAGGTACGACTATAAATACGATCAAGGAGATTGAAAGCAATGATGATGATGGAAGTGATAATTCAAATAGTGGATTAAGATTTGAAGCTACTGCAGGCACAACATACTATATTGTAGTAGATGGGTATAATGAGGATTGTTTTGGTAGTTTTAGTCTTAACTGGAGTCAGCTTGCTACAATCTTCTATGATAATTTTGAAGGAGATATCTCTAAATGGCAAACAAGCTCTACTCATAATGCTGTTAATACTTGGACTGTAGGAGGAAATGGAACAGCTAAACAAGGAAATAAGTCAGCATATATTTCTCATAATAATGGTGTTAGTGCTGAATATGATAAAGATAAACCTGGCCAGGCTATTTTATCTTTGCCTGTTGACTTTTCTGTTTACATTGATCCTGTACTAACTTTTTGGTGGAAATCGCTTGGAGAATATGAGGATGGTGTTTTTTTACCACAGGATTATGGTATTTTATATGTTAATGATGGTTCAGATCATCTAGAAAGTGAATATTACGAATATGCAAAAAATCCTGAATGGAAATTCGCAAGTATCGATTTAAAATCTTATCAGGGAAAAAAAGTTGAGATTAAATTTTTATGGTTTAATGGATATGAAAAAGGAAAAGATCCAGCTTTCTGCATTGATGATGTAAAAATTAGTGCTACTTTAAATCCTGATCCTATTGTTATAAAGCCTCCAAAAATTACAGCTACAATTGAAGAAGCATATTCGTCTACAATTCAACTGATTAGCTATGGTAATCAACCAGTCACCATTGTATCTACACAATTACCAGAATGGCTTTCACTAAAAAAGGTTAATCCACAAGCAAGTAATGCAATTTTGTATGGAATTCCAAGATCGAAACACAAAGGCCCTAATAATCTAACTCTTCACATGACAAATGAAATGAGCACTATTGATAAAAATTTTACCATATATGTCCAACAAATTCGAAAAGTAATTAACACAAATGACAGTGGTACTGGATCATTAAGACAATGTATTAAAGATGCAAACCCATATGATATTATTGAATTCGATGTTTCTGGTAAAATTATTTTGGAGAGCAACTTGTTATATATAGATAAGCCTGTTTATATTTCAGGCCCTGGTATTTCAAATTTGTCTATTAGTGGAAACAATCAATTTAAAGTTTTTCAAATAAACGGCAGCTTTCCGATCTCTATTTCTAACTTAACACTAATGGATGGATATTCTGAAAGAGATGGCAGTGGAATCGCAAACTATCGTAGTGAATTATCATTAGATAATATTATTATTTTAAATAATAAAGCTAAGGAAGGCGCTGGATTATATAACCAGTATGGCAAAGTCACTTTAAAAAAATCAATAATACAAAATAATCAAGCAAATTCTAATGGGGGTGGTATTTATAATGAACTCGGAGATATTATTATTGACCAGTGTATCATAGAAAATAATTCTTCCGAATCAAATGGTGGAATATGTAACAAACACGCAAATTTAATTATCACAAACTCCACAATTTATAATAATAATGCAATAGACTCAGTTGGAGCAATATATAACTTCTTTGGAACGACAAAAATTATCAATAGTACGATTAGTGAAAACAAAGCTGCTTATTATGCGGGTATTTTTAATGATAATGGAATAATAAATATATGCAGCTCAACAATAATTCAAAACACTGCTACTCAAACAGATGAATATACAGGTGCTGCAGGTGCATTAACCAATAGTAGAACAGGTATATCGTTTATAAAAAACTCTATATTTGCTCAACATACTGGCAATAATTTATTACCTGATATCAGTAATAACATTGAATCATTAGGTCATAACCTGATTGGAAATATGCTGCATAATACATTTAAAAGTAATACAAATGGAGATCAATATGGAGACCCACTCAATTTATCTGTAGCCCACCCCGATGCAATACAAAACACAAGTCAGATAAACACGAGTATATCTCCATATATACAAGAAATAGCCCCATTTATAAAGACATATTTATTAAATGATAGTAGCCCTGTAATTGACTCAGGAATGTGTAATGATATTGATGGTAATTCTGTTTTAATTGATCAGAGAAGAAAAAAAAGACCATCAGATGGTAATAAAGATGGGATATCAAAATGCGATATCGGTTCTATTGAATGGGCTGAAGAAGAATTCAATAATATTCTATTTATTTCAGATCTTACAGATTCTCTTGTTAAGGTTGGAGATAAATATTCATACACATTAACTGTGTATGATTCAAAAAATCAACTATCAGATATCAAAATAATTTCAAATCATGAATGGTTAAAATTAAAAAATATAGATTTGATAAAAGGAACTGCACTGATTGAAGGGATACCAGAAATAGAGGATATTGGAATCCATAGCTTGATAATAAAAGCAGTAAACGACAACCAAACAATAGTATCTCAATCATGTATGTTAACTGTACCTGTATTCTTTGATGATTTTGAAAATGAACAATCTAATCGTACAATTACAGGTGAAGTACCCTATACACATAATTTCTGGATAATAGGTGAAGAAAACTCTTTAACCCATAACAAATGCGCATATATTTCTAATGATCATGAAACAAAAGAACAGTCCTATAATATTAAAGAAAAAAGTATTTCTTTTTTAAAATACCACGTTGATTTGACTCATATTGATTTTCCTCAGTTAAAGTTTATGTGGAAATGTCAGCCTTCATTTTATTCTTTTGATGATCATTATCGGTTTGGAGAAGTTTATATTGAAGATATTGATGGCACACTATTAAGAGCTAGCGATTATAGAGAGTTAGTTGATGATGATATATGGAAAATAAAAAATATTGATTTAAATGATTATAGAGGTAAAAAAATTGTTATAATATTTAAATGGTTCAATGATGAACTTGATTACAACTATGCCCTTTATGAAGGTTTATATATAGATGATGTAGAGATTACTGGGGTTTATTCTAAAAAACCTTTAATTGAAAAACCAATGTTTACCTCAAATCCTGAATTAGTGTCTAATTTGCTTGTTAAAACAACAGAATATTTTGATTACACAATTACAACATTTGATGTAAATAATGATGTGGTAAATATTTCTTGTAAAAATTGTCCACAATGGCTCCAGCTGGATTCTATTAAAAATGGGGTTTCGAAAATATCAGGAAAACCAGCAACCGATGGTTTATATGATATAACAATAATTGCCTCTGATGCTCAATATACTTCAACTCAATCTTTTACAATAAATGCACATGCTGTGGAAACATACAAGTTTAATAGAATGTGGCCAGTATTGCAGCGCCCTTGGTATTTTTACAATTTAGAAGGAATGTCTATTGACAGCAAAGACAATCTATATATTGCTGATTCATTAAATCATCGTATCTTAAAATACAATACAGATGGTCAGCTATTAAAAGCTTGGGGTTCAAAAGGAAATAAAGATGGTGAATTTTTTAATCCATATGATCTGGCAATAGGCCCTGATGACAGAGTATATGTCATAGATTCAGGCAATTTTCGCGTACAAGTTTTTGATTCAGATGGTAATTTTATAAATAAATGGGGAGGAGAAAACCAATATATTGAAGGATGTTTTAGATTCGCAATAACAATAGCTGTTGATCAAAAAGGATATGTGTATGTTGGTGATCATAATGCATGTAAAATACTAAAATTCACTTATGATGGTGAATATATTACATCTTGGGGAGAATTAGGTTTTAGTGATGGTTCATTTATGAATTTGTTGAATATAGCAGTTGATCAAGAAGGAAATGTATATGTGAGTGGTGGATATAAAGATGTAGTAGTAGATCATTTTATTCAAAAGTTCAACTCTGATGGAGATTTTATTTTAAAATTTGGTGGATTTGGTTCAGATTTGGGTAAGTTTAATGTTCCGCAGGGGATTTTTGTCAAGGATAACTTTCTATATGTAGCAGATAAGTATAATGGCCGTATTCAAAAATTTAATCTTGATGGAACTTGCCTTAATAGCTGGTCAACTAAAGTACCCGGAACAATTGATGAATGGATTGGTTCAGGTCCAATAGGAATAGCTGTTGATTCTAATGGTAGGATTTATATTACTGACAGATGTCAAACTGAATTTGCTGTAGAAAGGGTAAAAATATTTTATCCTGGTGGCAAACATAAAGGAGCATGGAAAAGTTTTGGAAATAGAGATGGATTCTTTTTTCATCCTGTAGGAATGGATGTTGATAGTAAAGGTACTATTTATGTTTGCGACCAACAAAATTTTCGTATTCAAAACTATTCACAAGAAAAAGGGAAATGGAAATCATGGGGTTACGACAAAAGAGGGGATGATGATCATCCTATTGTGCCATATGATATTGCAATCAAGGAAACTGAAAAGGAATATTCAATTTATATAACTGATTCAGCCAGTGATAGAGTAATGAAATTTGATAAGAATGGTTTTTTTATTAAATCACTTTTAGCAGATTCTTCAATTGGAATTTCATTAAATTTTCCAACTGGAATAGCAATTGATAATCAAGAAAATGTATATATCTCTGACAGTTCTAATCATAGAATAATAAAATACAATGAACGATTAGATACTTTTTTTGCATGGGGGGTAGAAGGAAAGGGAGAAAGTGAATTTCTTTTTCCTAATGAGATTGCAATTGATAGAAATAGCAACTGGATATATGTAACTGACTCTCTTAATAATTGTGTTCAAAAATTTACTTTGAATGGAGAGTTCTTATTAAAGTTTGATAGTAAGGATAAATGGGATAAAAAGTTGTCATATCCATTTGGTATTTCTGTTGACAAAGAAGGTTATGTTTTTGTTGTTGATAGAAATAACAATTCAATAATAAAATTTAATCCGCAGGGACAATTTATCTATGAGTTTGGTGATTATGGATTAGGACCTGCCCAAATGTTTCACCCTACGTCTATTGCCATAGGCCCTGAAGACAATATATACCTTTCGGACATTTACCTTAATCGAATTCAATCCTTTAAAAAGTCAAACTATACTGAAGGTGTAACAAAAGCTATAATTGCAACAGGACGAACATCAGCAGATGACCATAGAAACTCTCTTTTTGAAGCTGCTTCAATTTCTGCATATTGGACGCTTTTAAATAAAGGAATAGATAAAAACTGGATTAAGTTTCTTACATCAAATAAATCGTTTGATATTGATAGTAATGGTAAAAATGATGATATTGATGGACAACTAACCTTTAAAAAATTAGAAGCTGCTATCTTAAACTGGACATTAGAAGAACCAAAGGCAGATAGTCTCATTCTATATTTAGTGGATCATGGAGAGACTGATACATTTTATATGAATAGTGAAGGTGATATATTAACAGCAGATACTTTAAAAAAATGGTTAAATAAAATACAGAATTCAACAGAACGTGATGATTATATAAATCAGGTTATTGTTATTTACGATGCTTGCAAATCCGGGTCTTTTATAGATGAATTAAAAGAGATTCCAGAAAATAAAGAGAGGGTAATAATTACTAGCTCAGCAGTTAATGAAGATGCTCGATTTTTTGCTGGATATGGATCAATGTCTTTTTCTAAACTATTTTGGACAGCAATTCTTAATGGTAATAGTATTGGAGATGCATTTTTTAGGGCTTCGAATCAAATGTTATCTTATCAAAATGCACAATTCTATCTTAATTTAAAAGACAACAATGATTTTTATAATATGGATATTGGCAACGATTATTCAACACCTGGAGAGACACCAATAATAGAAAGTGAAATATTGGTTACGACATCAGATGTTGATGGTGAAACACAAGTTCAAATTAAGATTGAAGGTGTGCATGATGATGTTGCTATAAAACAAGTTATTGCAACAGTAGAGCTTCAGGGAAATACGGTTATTGGAGAGGAGTCAAATGTTAACAATAAAATATTTCAAATTGAACTTATACAAACTGAAACTGGAGCATATGAAAATAGTTACACTACCAATACTAAGGATGGAATGTATAAGGCTACAGTTTTTGCAGAAGATATTGATGGTAATATTTCTGTACCAAAGTTAAGTTACGTAGAAATTGGTTCAAATAAATCAAGAAAGGCTGTTCTTATTGCAGGCTATGCTGAGAATTCAGAGTTAAAAAATGCGATCTACAATGAAATAGAAAATACAATAGCTGTTCTGAAACATCAGGATTATAATGTAGATAATATTTATTTACTAATTTCTGGTGAAACTAATATTGATTTAGAAGAAGATCATATCCAGGAACCTTGTCTTGAAAATCTTGACTATATGTTAACTTCAACAGTTGTAGAGAATGCAAAAGATGTCTTGATTTATATGATTGGAAAAGGTGGTGAAAAAGCATTTCAGGTCAATAAAAAAATACATTGTATTGATCAAGACATTCAAGAAGCAGAAAGTCATCCCATAGAATTTGAATACCTCACGTCAATACAATTAAAGGAATACATAGATCATATTGAATCAAAAATTGAAGGTACTGTTTTTTTTATTTATGATGCTTGTAAATCAGGTAGTTTCATTCCTGATTTAACATCACCCTATAACTCCAAAAGGCGAATATTAATTACAAGTACAAATAATGTTGAATCAGCAAATTTTACATCAAATGGTATTTATTATTTCTCTCATGTTTTTTGGAGTAATATTTTATGTGGTCAAAAAATATATGATGCATTTGTATCAGCTTCTCTTCGTGTTCAGAATTTAGCATACAATTCGGGAGGTAACCAGATACCATGTATAGATACTAATGGCGATGGTAAGTGTAATGATGAATCAGAATCTATTAATATAGCAAAAAACTATTTAGGAGGAAAAGGCATTACGCTAGCTTCAGTAGAGCCTGAAATTATAAACGTGTCACCAATACAAACCATAGAAAGTAGTTCATTTATCCTTACTGCATGTGTGAGATCATCTAATGCCTTAGAAATAGTATGGGCAGTTATTATACCCCAAGACACAGATAATATGCCTGACAATATAGTAGATGCTTGTGAAATGAACTTTCCTACTGTATCACTTACATATAGCAAAAATAGCAGACAATATAGTGTTAACGAAAATTGCAGACAATATAGTGTTACTTATAATGATCTTGAGGAAGGTGGAACATATAAAATTCTTTTTTATGCAATGGATAAAAAAGGTTACATATCTGAACCTGCATATACAAGTATAGTTAAACCAGATATATATGAAAGTGATAATATTCCTCATCAAGCAAGGGCAATTTTTTTGAATAAAAAACAGCATCATAATTTTTATAAACCTGGAGATATAGATTGGCTGTATTTTCTTGCTCTTGCAGATGAATCTTATGATATATCTGCTTATAATGTAGGAAGTCAATGTGATATAAAAATTTCAATTTATAAACAAAACAAATATGATGAACCAATAATATTTTCCCAAAAATATTTAACTTTTGATAATAAAATTGAAGGCATATATTATATAAAATTGGAGAATAAAATAAAAGATGTTGGGGGTATTAATACAGAATATGACATAATAGTTAATACAACAAATGCTCCTTCACCACTTGAAGCATTAATTTATGGTACAATTAGAGATAATAATAATATGCCGATTCCACAAGTAGAAGTATCTGCGCAAAGCTCGTATTGTCCCAGTGATGAAGATGGAACGTATAAATTAGATATAAATGAAGGGAATATAGATATTTTTGTAAAAAAACTGGGATATCAGTCAGCACGTTATACTGTCTTAAATGTAGTAGGTGAATATGAATATAATATTGAAATGATTCCAAATGACAACATCAGTTTACAAAAATTAGAACTTAATATTCCAGATACCATTATAGAGGGCAGTATTGCAAAAGGATGTGTTGCAATTAGGAAAAAGCAACAATCATCAACTGCTGTTGATATAAAAATAAGTGATTTTAGGCGATTAAAAATTAATAATAAAACAATTTTTGTTTCAGCTAATGAACTAACAGCTTGTTTTAACATAATAGCTGAAGATACAAATTTATTTGAAACTGAACCAGTATATATAACTGCAAATGCAAATAATTATATTAGTGATTCAAAACCATTATCAATAGAAATTATTCAAAAGATACCATTAAGGACAGGATGGAATCTGTTTAGTTTTAGCGTTAATAAATGTTATTATCTTAAAGGATATAAACCTACTACAGTTTATATGATAGATGGGATTGAATATGAAGAAGTGGACAGTATTGCATTTATATTGAAATCCATTGCTGGAAAATATTCATATTTATGGGGATTTGATATTGAAGGTGTTAAAACTTATAATCTAACACCACTAAGTGATATGCGATACATGGCAGCCGGGTATGGCTATTGGATTAAAATTAATGAAGATGCACATGAGGATATTATTTATGCTGAATTTATAGGTAAACCTGTTTCAGGAGATACAAAAATTTTATTATCTTCAAAAAACTGGAACTTGATAGGATATTTAGGTAACAAAGTGCAATGGACTAAAGAAGGATCTGCTGTTTTATTTCCTTTTGAAAGCACTATGGAATATATTGGTAATGATATAGGAGAAGCTTTTAGATCAATAAAAAATAGTTTATCATATGTAATGGGTTTTGATGGAAGTTCTAAAAGTTATAATTTAACCCCCTTAAGTAATATGAAATATGTTGGACCTGGTTATGGATATTTTATCAAAATAAATATAGATAAGGACGAGTCAATTGATTTCTATTGGGAATATCCTGAACAATAAAATATGAGGTATTATATGAATGGTAATAAGTTTCGTATAGTATTAGTTTTCTTTTTAATAAATATTTGTATATCATCTAATGTCGCATCAATTTCTAATACTGAATACTATCAATTTATTCAACAAAATTGGCTTGTCCAGGATCCGCCTTGGTATTTTAATAATCCAATAGGAATAACATTGGATATAAATAAAAATATTTACATAGCTGACACATTAAATGATCAGATACAAAAATATTCAATTGATGGTGCTTTTATTCAAAAATGGAAGTTTGATCGACCAACTGGTATTGCAGTTGATCTTGAAGGATATGTTTATGTTACAAGTGATCAATATAAAGCAAGAGTACAAAAGTATGATTCATATGGTCAGGAATGTGCATGGGAATATGATGATATTTCCATTACATACAACCCTCTAAATAATAGACCATTTGGAATAGCAATAAGTAAAAAAGGAAATATTTATATATCAGATACAAATGGTTTAATTCGTGTCTTTGAGCCAAACGGAAAATTGAAAAGTGAATGGAATAATAACGAAGGCTTAATAAGATCAGATTATATTGCTGTATATAATGAAAACAATAAAGATATTATTTATATTTCAGATTCCTTTAATGATTGTATTAGAATGTATAATGAAGAAGGAAAGTTTATAAATAAAATCAATATTACTAAACCATCAGGAATTGCTGTAGACCGAAACAAAAATTTGTATGTCGCAAGCTATGCCATTAACGATAGTTCTATTTATCAATATGATAAAAATGGACAATTTATTTCAAAATGGGGAAATACTGGAAACAGCTATGACAATGGGCAGTTAAAGACCCCTAAAGGAATTGTTATTCATGAAAATTATCCGTCGAAAAGTATTTTTGTAGTTGACTCTGAAAATAATAGAATTCAAAAATTTACTGTCGATGGCAAATTTCTTGAAAGATGGGGAACTGGTAATGATAAAGGAGAGTTGAACAAACCGAGAGGAATTAACCTAGATACTCATGGAAATGTATTTGTTGCTGATAGTTTGAACAAGAGGATACAAATATTTAAACAAGATGGTACTTTCAATTATATGTGGGACATGTATAATAATTATTCTCCTAGTAGAGTTGTAGTAAATTCAGATAATAATACTATCTATGTTACAATTGAAAAACAAGATACAATAATTAAATATGATCAAAATGGAAAAATAGTTGGTTCAATAAAAAATAGTGAAATTAAAAGTCCAAATGGAATAGTTATCAACAAAGATAATTATATATATGTAGCTAATAGCGGTAATAATAATATTTTAATTTTTGATTCAAACGATAATTTAATAAAGAGCCTCAGTTGTGGAAATAGCTTAGAATTATATGGTCCTCATGGAATAGCAATTGATAATAATAATGATATTTTTATAGCTGATACATATAATAATCGCATAGTAATAATGTTCAAAAATGAAGAATGCAGTGTAGTATTTAAAGATCATCAATTCAATAGACCAAGAGATATTGAAATAGATCATAAAGGAAATTTTTATATTGTTGATACTCTTAACAATTGCATTAAAATATTTCGACAAGATGAAACTTATATTACGAGTATTGGAACTGAAGGCAATATGGCTGGAAATTTAAAACAACCAACTGATTGTGTTGTTTCAGATGATGGACAATATATATATGTATCAGATCATGCAAATCATCGAGTATTAAAATTTGAGAAGGTCTTGTCACAAGAAATGGATAAAGCTATTATTTTGGCTGGTGGTGGTTTATTTAAGGGAAATAAATTATGGAATGCAACTCAACTCTGTGCATATCTTGCCTATAGAGCTTTGACTTATCGAGGATTTGTGAAAAATCAATCCTTAAAAATTTTATCTTCAGATACTAAAATTGATCTTGATGATAATAACCTTGCCGATGACATCGAATTAGCGACATTAGAAAATTTTAAAGAAGCATTAAAATGGGGAAAAAATGCTAAAAATTTAATTATATACCTTGTAGACCATGGTGGACATCATCAATTTTTGATTAATGAAAAAAATGAAAAACTTCTGGCTGATACATTCAATAGTTTATTAAATGAATTAAACGTCTCTGAAAATATTATAATTATATATGACGCCTGCAAAGCAGAAAGCTTTATCTCAGAAATAAAAAAAACAGGAGATCAGAGAATAATAATTACATCTGCTGAACAAGAAGCATATTTTATTTGTCAGGGTGTCATTTCTTTTTCATATTTTTTTTGGAAAAATATAATCAATGGTCATGACATTAAAACAAGCTTTAAAAAAGCACAAAAAAGTATATTCAATGTTTCAAATGGTTTTCAAATAGCAAAAATGGAGCCACAAGATGTTGAAATTAAAATAGGTAAAGCAAAAAGTCATGGAAATCCACCAACTATCGATGAAATTCAATATCAGTCATCTATTTTACAGGTACGTGTATCAGATATAGATGGCGATGAAATAAATAATGCAAAAGTAATAATTATACCACCTGATTTTAAACTAGAACAAGCAGATGCACCATTAATCGATTTACCAACAATTGATCTTAATTTAGAAGAAAAAGGTTTGTTTGAAATGAAATACAATGATCCTTTTAAAATAGGAAAAGATCATCATCTGATAATACAAATTGATGATAGATTTGGAAACACGACAATTTCTGAAATATTTATAAGAGGAGTAAAACCAGTTAAAAGGAAAGCTATTATTTATTCAAGTGATCCAAATGATACAACAATAGAAAGCAAAATGAATTGGGCATATGATGCTCTTTCATTTCAAGGATATTTAGACGATGAATTTTCTATCTTTACGTCAAAACAACATTTACACCTACCTGTTACTAACCCCACAAAAGATAATCTGCATGAAACATTATTAGTATGTAATGAACCAGACATTCATGAAGTTGTTTTGTATTTAACAGGAAAAAGTAATTCAGTGAATTTTACTTTGAATGAGTCAGAAATACTTATGCCTGATGAATTGAATTTCTGGTTAGATTTACTTCAGGAAAAAATGAAAGGGAATGTTTTTATTTTGTTTGATTGCAATTATTCAGAAAACTTTGTTGAAACGTTAAGTGGCTCTAAGCGAATCATAATCACAACAACTTCATCAAACTATCCTTTGTGTAAAACACTTGATTATAATGACTTTGATAACGATTCTTCTTTTTTATTATCAAAATTATGTTTAATAGAAGATCAAAATATTAGTTCCTTTTGTAGAAACTCATGCAGCCTTTTTTCAGTCTTATTCTGGAAAGAAGTTTGGTGTGGAGTTAATATTAGAGATGCTTTTAGATATCCTAAAGAAAATATGGGAATTATTTCTGAAGATTTGATGGATATGTTCGTTTTAGAAGATAATAGTATTGAAGATGAAAGCCTATATGTCCTAAATGCAGTTAATCAAAAGATCGGTATAGGTATTGAAGTAAATATTGCGACTTTTCCAGGTGTATTGACAGGTATTATAACTGATGTATCAAATCATCGCCCTATTTCAAATGCATATATATCTACGAATACAAAGGCTTCTACATATAGCTATGAAAATGGTTACTTTCATTTAAAAATTGAACCTGCAAATAATATTGAGTTAAGTATTTTAGCAAATGGATATGAAAGCTCAATAACAAAATTGTCAATAAAAGAAGGAGAAGACAAGTCAATTTCAGTTTCATTAAACCCTTCATCTTCTCCAATAAAATATGATTTAAAATCTAATTCAAATATTTCTTTATTCCGACCAGACGATGATGTAAAAGCTGCAAATTGCTTTATTTCATCTTTATACTATTGACATTAGTAATTAACAAAATATAAAAAAATGCGGAACAATTAAATTTTTGGTAGTCCATAACAAGTAGTGCTATTCTTTTTTAACTCGTTTCCAGGCAGAGCCAGCAGAGCATGGGATCGAGTAGTTTTTCTCTAATTTAATATTAACAAAATCACTACTTATTATGGACTACCAATTTTTTAATACTTCTAAAAAGCAAATCCCATAATTTTCTGATGATTCTTTTTTTATAATATTATTATTTACTATTTTTGTTGAACCTAAAGTATTTTTAGTAAGCTCATTGTTTTTAATATGAACGCTAAAAGAATAGTTTTCTATATTTGCAGGTACGCCATGAATTTGCCCTCCTTTTTTATTCAGAACAAGCCCTGTTGGTAGTAGTCTTTCATCTATATTAAATTTATATGGAAGTCGTCCACCAGTAACATTCAAATTATAATAAGTACCAGGAGTATATGCTATTTTTTTTAGTGCTTTAAAATGATTATTTGTTGAACGATATGCATCGGCGTCATTCCAAGAAAAATAAACCTTATTATGTAGTTCATTTTTAGATACTAAAATGTTTGATGATGGTGGTATTAATGAAATTGATGATATAGATTTTGCTGTAACCAATGCATTGGGATTCCATGAAGCTCCTGTCGCATCATCAGCAAAAAATGTATATGCTCTTTCAAGAGTTTTTGCAGCTTCTCCAACAGAATATTCCCTCTCTGCAGTAGTATATGTCGAACGATATATTTCATAATTTTTTGAATCAATTTTGCTAATTCGATTATTACCAGTATCAGCAATATAGATATTTTCATTTTTATCAGAAGTTATGTCAAAAGGATAATTCAGTTTTGATTTGGAACTATCCTCTTCTAAAGATATTAACATAAAAACAAACATAATAATGCAGGAAACCATCCCACATGCCCCTATCCATTCGGAATTATTTTTAAATAAATCTCTGATAAAATGGAATATTTTTTCTAAAATATTAGTTAATTTTATAAAAATTTGATTTTTTATATGTTCGATAGTAATTTTATTTATAAATATATGTCTTGCGTCAACTTTTCTAACTTCGTTCATTTTAAAGTTACACATACCATATTTTTTTTCAACTTTAGATTTTATCAAACGAAGCAAGCGCTTTTTATTTATAAATCCTGTTAAGTGAATATAGATATCTTTTTCATTATATTTTTTTTGTGATAGAAATAAAGCTCCTTGGTAATTTTTATTGTTAGAATATGATTCCAATACTTGTTGATTTACATTCCAATCGTTTTTTTCTATGTTGTTAATATGAAAACTAAAAATTTTATTTCTATAAAAAAATAATGGAAATTTTGAAGTTGGAAAATTTTCAAATGAAATTAAATTAGGATTATATAGGATGTTTTTTAAATCAAATAAAAATTTAAGAAATCTCATTAATGCTTCTTCAGCAAGTTTATGGATATATATTCTTTGTATAGTAAATACCAAAAATTTATTATATTTTTTTTCAACTTGTTGTTTTATCAATGTCGCATCTTTTTGTGAAATATATACACTGAATTTATATTCTCTAATATTTTTTTTTAGAATATTTTTAGCTGTTGGTAAATCCATTTTTTACTTCCAATAGTTTACAATAGTACAATAGTTTTAATTACAGAAAGACATATTTGTTGCATCAAATGAAGTTTATTTTAATATATTTAATAGTTAAGATATAATTATTAATAACTTTACCATCATTTTTTTCATATTTATCAATTCTAATTAGATATTCAATTTCAAAATCATTTTCCATTTTTTTATAAGCTTGGTTATTTATTAAATTATTCATTTCGTTTTCTGCAATACTGTCTAATAAAATATTATCTCTAGACATAGTATATATATACCAAAGCGCTTTTTTACGCGCAACAATCGATTTTTTTATATTTGTTTCTTCAATTCTTTGTAATCTATATGTTCTGATTCTATAATCAAACATCCCTAAACCATTAAGAGCTTCTTTTGAAAATGTTATAGGTAAAGGAAAAAAAATAAAGCTTTCTTCAAAATAACCTCTTAGTTCCAATTCGATAGCTGTATTCCATCGAGAAACAGTACTTTTATGAACGTTTATTTCATTAACAATATTTTTGGGTTTTATTCCTGAACAAATTCTCATCCATCTGTAAAAAAATGCTATATGAAGAGCTTTTTTTACTTTTATAAGTCTTTCTTTTAAAAAAGTTTTACCTGGTTCCCAAAAAAATGCTTCTTTTTGAGCCTCAATAAAGTATATTAATTCTTCTTTTGTTACTTCGGATGTATAATCCATTTCAGGCGTATTATCTTCTTCCAAATTATATTTTTTATACATAAATAGAGGAATTATGATTCGATCAATGTTTTTTATATCATTAATTATCTTTTGTAATTTTTTTTTATTTATTTGTTTTAAATACATGCTAGTTTCTACCCATGTATAAATATTTTTCGATCGCTCAAGATGGTATAAAATCCAATATACAATATGATCAACCTCAAATTGTTCTAAATGATTTGATAATGTACTTTCTGGTAATTTTTTTAGCAATTCGTCTTTATTTAATTTTAATATCGACAAATGGTTATCAAATTGATTTTCAAGAAACATTCTAATTCTATTAATCGCTGCTCTATGTTCTCTTCTGATAGTTAGTATTTCATCCTTAAAGATATGATTAATAAGAATTAATCCTAAGGTACTACGAATCCATTTAACATTTAGGTCATCTAATTTATGATTTATTAATTGTTCACAAAGCGATGCCCAAACATCAGCAAATGGCTTTTTTTCTGATGGAAATCCATTTAGTTTGACATAAGTTGGCAATCCATTTTTTTGATTGGATTCATATATAAATTCAAATTCAAAACCAAATTTCCTAGAAAATTTTTGACCTTTAAGAGCATCTAATATTTTTGTAAAAAAGCATTCTTCATACTTAATCTGTTTATTTTTATCTTTTAAAAAAAATAGTAAATTTAATAAATTATGCATTTTTTTAACCTTATTAAAATTGCATGCAACAAAAACTCTATTATGACATTAAATGTATTAGATATCAATTGGAATGTTTCAAAAGATATTGAATGGAATCAGGATAAAATATGTATATCTATTTTTTAACCTTTCCATAGACCTTACATAATAGGCATTACATGTGGTGCATTACCGCAAATTTTATAACTGGAAAAGCGGTATGAAAAAATAAATGAAATAACGTCTTAGCAAGTTTTAAAAAAAAATTATATTTAAGTAATAATTTTATACTATTGGAATTATTAATAAAATAATGAATATCTGCTCATGTTGTTTAGATAAATATTGTATATATTTATTCAACAATAATAAAATGAAAATGCATTTTCAAAAATTGAAGAATAATTCAAAATAACCAATGCAGTGGTTGAAATTATTATCAGTTATTGGCTTTAATTAATAAAAAAAATTAAATTAACGAAAGGAGTTTAATTTATGAAAAAGAGTATTACTCTATCAATTATTATTTGTTGTTTTGTTTCAATGGCATCATTGTCATATGCAGAGCAATGTGTGGACGCAGTGAGGGCTTTAGTTCCTTGGACATCTAATTGGACAGGAAACGCTAATGAATTTCCAGATATAGGAAGGGGACATGGGTTAACAGTAAATAATAACCCGTCAGGTTGTACAGAAAACGATCCATGCGTATTAGTATATCATCCTAATTATGGTAGTGGAATTGATTCAACAAATGGTCATGTTGTTGTATTATATAATGATAGTTCTCCATATAGTATACAAGATTCAAATGGAATATGCGGGGGATACAGAGAAGAATGTACTCGAGCAAATATAAATCTTGATAATGTTTCTATTATTCATCCTTGTATAGCTTCAGTCCTAACTTCTGGTATAAGTAAAAACGATTATGTTTCAAAAGAAAGTTGGAACTTTTATAAAATAAATGCATCTTCTTCTTATTCTCAGGTTAAGGTAGAAATGACAAATCTTAGCAATGATGTTGATCTGTATGTACGAAAAGGATCAAAGCCATCAATAAACTCATATGATTGCAGACCCTATAGTGGTGGAACAACTTCAGAAACATGCACAGAAGATAACTCTGGTTCAAATCTTTGGCATATCGGAGTTCAAGGATTCAAATCAGGAAATTATACAATCAAGGCAACCTTAAGCGGTGTAAACAATAGCGGAGATAATATTATAACGCTATCATCAGGTGTGAGTAAAAGCGGCTCTGTCTCTAAAAAGGCTTGGAAATATTATAAAATTAGTGCATCTTCTGCACATTCTCAGGTTAAGGTAGAAATGACAAATCTTAGCAATGATGTTGATCTGTATGTGCGAAAAGGATCAAAGCCATCAACAAACTCATATGATTGCAGACCCTATAGTGGTGGAACAACTTCTGAAACATGCACAGAAGATAACTCTGGTTCAAATCTTTGGTATATCGGAGTTCAAGGATTCAAAGCAGGAAGTTATTCAATAAAAGCAATATTGAACAGTACTAATACTAATAATAACAGTAATGCATCACCTGGTGATATCTGTAGCTCGAATAGTGTTTATGACTGTGTGATGACCTGTGTTAATGCATCAATTGCTTCGAACTGGACAGGAGACAACTACTGCGACAACGGTGCATATGCATATGAGGGAGTTTATTATAATCTGAGATGCCCTGCTTTTAATAATGATGGGGGTGATTGTAACTAAAATCTAACAAAGTTTATCCTGACTGTGCTGACGTTCTGTACTACCAAACAACACGCCAGCACTGCAGGTTAGTCTTAATTCGTGCAGCCTTTGATAATTCTTGCTAAAATATTCTTCATAAAGAGCAGAAGCAGCATCTTAACAGTAAAGTTATGATTTTGAATTAAATGCAAGTGCATTTTCAAAAATTGAAGAATAATTCATAATAAAATTTAGACAAAAAAATAAGGAGAATAAAAATGAAACAAGTTTATAAAATTGTATTTTTAGTGTTTATTTCAATAAATTTAATTATTAATGTGTCCTTTTCTGAATCAACAGAAGAAGAAGCAGCGAGAAGAATGCCACCAGTTCTTTATTCTTGCGAAATACCTGATTATTTTATATCTGGACAACGTGTCACTATTAAATGGACACTTTTAGGGTATCATGAAGACTATAAATCAACAATTACATTTTTTTATGGCAGTGGTGGAAGTTATAGCACAAACTTTGAATCTTCTAATCGATTATCAAGTGCTTCGAGTGAGCAAGGAAATTGGAAATATGATAGTTGTTATTCTACACTATTTCATTATCATTATGCATTTACACCACCTAATGTAGATGAACCTACTAACATTGTTATTCGTTTTTATAGAATAAACAACGAAGATGAGGATAATGGTAAAAGTGGATTGTCGTTATTATTACCAGGCAAAATTTCTGGAAGATATTATGATACATCTGGACGAAGAATTGTAAAAACAATTTTACCTGCAAACACATTTGTACCAAATACTAATCCTGATATTAGCAGTAGCCATTATACAAATAATAATCCTTTTCATCGCTCTTATAGTGGACAATGTACTTGGTTTGCATGGGGACGTACTAATGAAATCACTGGGGTAGAGATAGAAACATTGGGAAATGCTAAAACATGGTGGATAAATACTCAATTACCAAAAGGAAAAACTCCTCTTCCAGATTCAATTGCCATTTGGAATAATGATCGTCAAGGAAATTCATCAAATTCCGGTCATGTTGCTTATGTTGAATATATTGACAATAATAATATCTATTATAACGAAGCTAATGTTGATACATATGGTAATCCTACACCTGGTTGCGCATATTGTGGTGGTGGATATGATGGTTATTTAAAATCAAGTTCAAAAGAAAATTTTGAAGATAGGGGTAATAGTATTGGAAAAATATCAGGTTATATTTATCCTTCAATAAACATTAGAGATTGGTGGATAAAGTCATCTCCTACTAATTCAGGAGAATACTGGGATGCTCAATTTAAAGTAAATAATCTTGGAAGAAGTACTCTTTTAATTCAAGATTCAAGAATATCAATATATCGTAAGTCCGGTCGTTATGTAACATCCATTCGACCAGATGCGAATACTTCAATCGTATTGTCTGCAGGAGATACATATCACCATACATTCTCAGATGTAAAAATGCATTATTCAGGTAACTATTTTGCACTGCCTGAATTGAAAGTTAATGGAGAATGGATTATTGTTGGATGGCAACAAAATTTTATTGTTAATTAATATTTTGTAATACTATCGTGTCACTTTCTAATTGATTATTATATACTAATACAATAAAAATATTAATAATTAATCAATATAGTAAGTTAAAAAAAGATTTGCTGCAAATATCAAATTTTATTTTGCAGCAAATCATTAGTTATCAAATTTTTGTAAATTTTGAATTTTGAATTTTGGAAAGATTATGTTGAAAATATGAATAAAATTTTATCATTTATCAATATTAGACTAATAGTTAAATATTTATCTTCATTGTTTAATTTACAAATAACAATGTCTATATGTATATTAATAATAATATATATATTATACAATCACAATAATTATGAAATGTTATCAATAACAAAATCAACATTTGATAATACAAATGTTGATAGAATTGTATTAGATAATGGTACTATTGATGAAGTTTCAAACGATTATGTCAGGTTAAATGATTTACTTTTAGATTCATCTATCAATAAGCATAGCCTGCCTGATAAAGATACTACAACTACATTTATTGGTCATATTAATAGACAAGAAAATGAATCAGTTATGACAACTTATCAAAAGCATAAAAAAGGCAACCAAAAGCCAATTACAAATAGTGATGATTTTCCTGATAAAGACAATAGCGATGCTTATACACAAGAAATATCTGACAAGGTAAAAAGTACTCCAAATGAAATAACCGACAATTCAATAGAAAACATCCAATCATTTAATACCAACCAAGAAGAAGTTTCTAATGTTAATAATCATAATGAAAATGTGTATCAGAAAAAGATATATGATGTTTCTGTCTTAATGCAAGATAAAGAGATAAATAGTGATGAAGCCTTTGATAATCCAGTAAAAGTTGATAATCAAAGTATTACTGATGACGAATATATTGTGCAATCAATAGAATCAATTGATAGTTACGATTCAGCAAAATTTCATATGAATCATATGGATGAAATAGATGATACTGATGGCGAATAACTTTTTGACTTTTTGTATACATCAATAATTAATAATTTTAAAAGTTAAGGGAGATTAAAAAATGATAAAAAAAGTTTTCCTATTTATTTTTTTATGTAATTTAATATTTACTTTGAATAGTTATTATTCACAAGCAAATGACAATAATGAAAAAAATAAAGGTGGGGGAAGTAGTGCTGAAACCATCAAAGTAAAAAAATCATTAAATAAAATAAAAAAAGGAGCGTTTGCTGGTAATTACTTCATGCGTAGTCAGTTGACTTTAACTGATGCTGTTAAGGAATCATCTCCCTGGAATGTAACAGGGGACAGAATCAGTAAATTTGGTGCTAATTCTTTTGATAGGCTCTTTTTTCATTTAGACGTTACAAATACATATCGAGATTTTAAAGCTACGCTAAAACTCAAAGATGGTGCAGGAAATATAATATATGAAGATAGTATGAATATGGAAGGTGGTTATGATTGGTGGAGATTTTATCTATATACTTATTCGCCTATTGGAAATCTAAATGGACAAGAAATAAAAGGTGAATTTTATGTTGATAATCAATATGTAAATTCAATTTCTGCTTTTAGAACTGAAAATCCATATAGAAACCTGACTGTTCAAGCTAATACATCATATAAAGAACAAAATAATTTTACATCTCATGCTAAATTTTTATATTTAGAAAGTGCGGGTGAATTAAAAGCTGTTTTAATTCAAAATGGTCAGGTAAAAAAAGAAAGTTCTATAACAACAGTTGAACTGAAACCTTTTTATCATTACAAAGAATATAATTGGTATCCATCTATAAATAATCTTCCACCGGGAAATTTTAAAGTTGAATTCAAAGCGAAATTTATAGCTAGGAAATGGGAAACTATGACAAGTAAAAATATCGTAGTTGATGCCTGCACTAATGTTTATTATATAGATAATGATAGAGATGGATATGGAAATCCGAGCGTAAAAAAACAAGCTTGTATTAAGCCAGCTGGTTATGTAACCAATAATAGCGACTGTAATGACTCAAATGCAAATATTAAACCTGGAGCAAAAGAGCAATGTAATGGCACAGATGATAATTGCAATAATCAAATAGACGAAGGAGTATTAAATGCTTGCGGGAAATGTGGGGCTGTTCCAACTGAAATTTGTGATGGAAAAGATAATGATTGTGATGGAAGTACAGATGAAGGTGTTAAAAATATTTATTATTTAGATTCTGATAAGGACGGATTTGGTAATCCAAATAAAAAAACTCAAGCATGTTCACAGCCAAATGGATATGTAACCAATAATAGTGACTGCAATGACTCAAATGCAAATATTAAACCTGGAGCAAAAGAGCAATGTAATGGCACAGATGATAATTGCAATAATCAAATAGACGAAGGAGTATTAAATGCTTGCGGGAAATGTGGGGCCGTTCCAACTGAAATTTGTGATGGGATTGATAATGACTGTGATGGAAGTACTGATGAAGGAGTTAAAAAAGATTATTATTTAGACTCTGATAAGGACGGATTTGGTAATCCAAATAAAAAAACTCAAGCATGTTCACAGCCAAATGGATATGTAACCAATAATAGTGACTGCAATGACTCAAATGCAAATATTAAACCTGGAGCAAAAGAGCAATGTAATGGCACAGATGATAATTGCAATAATCAAATAGACGAAGGAGTATTAAATGCTTGCGGGAAATGTGGGGCCGTTCCAACTGAAATTTGTGATGGGATTGATAATGACTGTGATGGAAGTACTGATGAAGGAGTTAAAAAAGATTATTATTTAGACTCTGATAAGGACGGATTTGGTAATCCAAATAAAAAAACTCAAGCATGTTCACAGCCAAATGGATATGTAACCAATAATAGTGACTGCAATGACTCAAATGCAAATATTAAACCTGGAGCAAAAGAGCAATGTAATGGCATAGATGATAATTGCAATAATCAAATAGACGAAGGAGTATTAAATGCTTGCGGGAAATGTGGTACTGTTCCAACTGAAATTTGTGATGGAATTGATAATGATTGTGATGGAATTACTGACGAAGGTGTTAAAAATACCTATTATTTAGACTCTGATGGTGATAACTATGGCAATCCAGAAAAGGGAACTCAAGCATGTTCAGAACCTTTAGGCTTTGTTTTAAATAAATCTGATTGTAATGATAATGATAAAAATATAAATATTGATGCTTTAGAAATTTGCAATGATATAGATGATAACTGTAATGGTGCTGTAGATGATAATTGTTTAACACTTCAAGATATTGATGTTACTCCTTTAGAATTAAATTTTGGTGAGTTATCAACTGAAATAGAATTTACCTCAAAGACAATCACAATTACAAATATCGGTGATCTAAAACTTGAAATAAACAATATTTCACTTTCAAATAGTACCAAATCAGTATTTGAAATAATTAATAATAATTGCCTGTCTAAAACTCTCTCAAAATCTGAAGCCTGCACATTAGATATTAATTTTAATCCTGACTCCGAAAAAATATATGTAGAAACAATAATAATTAATTCTAATGACCCTGATCATAACAGTAAGTCTGTTACATTAAGAGGAAGCGGTGTTTATGTATCTTGTTTTAATCAACGCCCAAAAGAAACTGCATATGTTATGGATATATATGGTAGCATATATGATGAAAATGATAAAAAAATATCTGATAAAATTGAAATAGGTGCATTTGTTGATAATGGCAATAATGATGAAATAATGGTTGGAAGAGGTTTCTATGGAGAAAATCTTTCAGGGAGTTATGGACTATTTCATATATATGGCGACGATCCTAGTACTGAAGAAAAAGATGGGGCATACAATAATGATTTAATTAACTTAAAAATATGCAGAAATGATGAAATATTTTCATTAATAAGTAATGAAATCATTAAGTGGAAGCTTAATGCTTCTGAAGAATGTGACTGGAAAATACAAACAGAAATTACTCAACGAATTCCTTTAATCAAAGGATGGAATCTGTTTAGCTTTGGCGTAAATAAGTGCTATTATGTTAAAGGGTTTAAGCCTACAGTTAATATGATAAATGGAATTGAATACGAAGAAGTGGACAACATCGCATCTATATTGAAATCTATTGAAGGAAAATATTCATATTTATGGGGATTTGATATTGAAGGTGTTAAAACTTATAACCTAACACCATTAAGTGATATGCGTTACATGGCAGCCGGATATGGGTATTGGATTAAAATTAATGAAGATGCATACAAAGATAATCAATATCCTATTTATGCTGAATTTACAGGTAAGCCTATCTCAGGAGATAAGAAAATTTTATTATCTTCAAAATGGAATCTCACAGGATATATAGGTAATAAAGTACAATGGATTAAAGACGAACCAACTGTTTTATTTCCTTCTGAAAGTACTAAGGAATATATTGGTAATGATATTGGAGAAGCTTTTAGGTCAATAAAAGGTAGTTTTTCATATGTAATGGGCTTTGATGGAATTGCTAAAATTTATAATTTAACACCATTAAGTAATATGCAATATGTTGGGCCTGGATATGGATATTGGATACTTGTTAAGGAAGGAGAATTGCCGTCTCTTATATGGTATAATAATAAATAAAATAATACTTAAGTAATAAGATGGAGGAATTATGGAAACAAAAAATATGAATATTATTTATAAAATTAATTTTTTATTGGCATTTATTTCTTGTCTCATTTTTATTAATCTAAATATCAGTTGGAGTAATTCGGATTCTATGGATGAGGGTGACTCTACTGAAGTGACTGAACTTGAAATACCAGATATGCCAAATTTATATTCATTGGGAAGTATTACACCCAAAACTGAAGTTACATTAAGGTGGAAAAAAGTTCTTGATTCGCATTACAAGCATAATGCTGACTATTACATTTATCAGTGCTCAACTGAAAGAAATAGTATCGCAGATGGGGAAAAAGTAGAAATAAATCCTTTTGTTCCGGGAGAAAATCTCTATGAATCATTAAGCCATACTGTAACACAATGTAATGGTCAAAATCTTAAAGATGATACAACATACTATTTTAGAGTTATAGCTGTTAATCAACTTGGCTATGGTTATGCAAGCGTTGTAAGAAATACAACAATTAAAGTTCAGGATTGGCCTGAATTTGATGAAAGTTATCAAATCCCTTCTAATGGAGCAAAAAATATAGATAAAACTCCTGTTTTAAGATGGAGGGCTACTGATAAAGATGGTGATAATCTTGATTATTACGTTACTTTTGGAGAACAGATAGATAAATTATATACAAAAAGAGCTTTTTCTGATCAAGAACATGAAGGTGAAAATGAATTTAATTTTGCAACAGAATATCATAAACCTTTAAAACCAAATACAACATATTATTGGCAAATTTGGGTAATAGAGGAAGGACATTACAAAGATTATTATGGAGGTGAATATATAAAATCCCCTGTTTGGAGTTTCACAACACAAAATATAGGCTCTGATTTGACAATAACAAATATTGAACAAGTTGGAGAAATAAAACCAGATTCAGAAGTATTGTTTAAAATAACTGTGAAAAATATTGGTACTGAAACTGCTAATACAAGAATAGTTGAAAGTAGTTATATAAAAAATGGTTCTGAAAGCAAATTTTGGACTGGTTCAGGAAATATACAAAACAAACTGGAACCTGGTCATGAAGAAGTAGTAGAAGTTAAAGTCAAGTTTAGAGATAGTGTAGACACCATCTATGATAAAATTTATGATAATGTTTTGGTTGCTGGTGAAAGCAAGATAAAATTTTATTTTGCATATGAAGATGAACAGGATGTTGATATATCTAATAATGAAAAAGAAATCATCATAAACTATGAAGACAATAGTGCTCCAACAGTCGAATCTTTCAATATTCGAGAATATGGTCAAATGTATAATAGTTATAGCAATCTTTTTTGGGCAAGAGCTGGAAAAAATCTTGAAATTATTATTAACGCAAGAGATGATCTAAAGATTAAACAATGTATATATGAGTACAGACTCCATCCAAATGATAATTGGATAGAAATTGAAACGATTAATAATAACTATGATTATTATAGTGAACTATATGAATGGCCAATCCCAAATAATATTCATCCATCTGATGAAGCTCAAATTAGGGTAAGTCTCTATGATGATCAAAATAACGAAAAAATAAAAGTTTCAGAATTGTTCTCTATTTATTCAAGTAAAATAAGCGCTAAAATTGAACCTGTTGAGCCGCCATTTAAAGTTGGCAATATGCTAAAATATAAGGTTATTTTGGACACAGATCATGCTATTCAACGGATATCAACCAGACTTTATGGCGGTCGTTCTGAAGAGATTTATGAAGATTATAACAAAGATGGTATGAGTCTACCAACTCAATTCCAATGGGCTATTCCAAATCAGAATAGTTATTTTTCTAAAAACAGTTATTTAAAACTCAATATAGAGGATATCAGAGGTAATTCATTTGAGGTTTTTTCAAATAAGTTTGAAATCTCAGCGAATCAAGAACTACCTGCACCATTTAATGAATCAATTATTTTATATGATAATGAAATCGTATTTCCTGAAAATGCAATTTATGGAGGCCAGATTCAGGATATAAAGTATATTAAACTAGATGAAAACAATATTGTACATGCTGTAATTGAGCATTCTTATCATTATTTTCAAGAAACTGCATCAGGGTATTCACCTGATACGTTTACGTCAGTCAAGAATTCCTATTATATAAAATATAATCCTGAAGATAAATCAAAATCAACAATTAAAATTACAGATATTAATTATGAAGTTATTGATTTTTCTCTTATGAACAATAAACCTTATGTCTTGTTAAAAAGCACTGATGGATATCAAAAAATAGGATATTCCTATCTATCAGGCAGTTACTTTACATCTCCCAAAATTATTCTGAATAACAACATTCCAAAGTTAAGCAGTGTTGCGCATATGAGTAATACATCTGAGAAAGAAATGAGTAATCCCAAAAGATATGCTTATGTTAACGATTATTTATGGGAGTTGGATATATGCTGTCGGGGTACGATAAGTAAATATCCTTTTTCTAATGGTTCTATTGGTAATGAAGATCGTTTTAAATTAAATAATGACCCGGGAAGTTTTGAATCATATAGGGTTGACCCTGTGGTTGATGGTAACCTTCTTTACTTTATTGATTCAAGTGATTCAAAACTTATTAAAATCGATACATCTTCTCTGAAATCATCAGTTTATGATCTTCCGTTTACTTTAGGACGTACAAGAGAATATTCATATAGAACAGCATTAGCAGCAAAAAATGGTAATTTGTATATTTTTGGTAATGGAAAAATTTATTCAATTGATGGAAACAATATTATTGAAAAAGGCAATATCTCGTATTCGTTTAACAATGAAACTGTTGATTACTCTTCAGAATGGAATGATATAGATTATGCAAAATCTTTTATAGCTGACAACAAAATATATCTTCTCTTAGGGGACTTTTTCCACTATTCAAAACCAACATGGACAAGACATGAATTATTAGAATTTGATACAAATACATATTCCTTGAAGAAAAGTGTTGCAAGTACTCAAAGCGATTTTCATTTTGTTAGTCCTAAAATGAATACATATATTTATGGAAGGCAAAATCTTGACTTCATGTATATGGGCAACAATAAACTATTAATTGCTTATGGTGGTAATCATGGTCTTTTTGATTATTATGCTTATGGGGTATTTTTTCAATTATTGGACATTAAAACAGGTAGCATAATTCATCTTGGAGAAATAAACTCAATAAATGGAGGAAATGTTTCATTAGCAAAGCAAGGCAGCCAGGTATATGCTATAGTTGAAAATAATAAATCTAACTCTTCAGACATTTATCGACTTACTTTTTCAAATCTTACTATGGAAAAAAATCAATATGAAAGTCCTCAATTAATTGAATTTAATAATAAATTGTTTATAACATGGAATTATGGAAATCCATATTATGGAACTTGGAATAATGAAAAAGATAGATTAAATAATAATATTTTAAGAAGAAATCAGTTTGTTGAAATCTATCCATCAATAGGAAGTGTTAAAAATTTCTCTGATGAATACTTTGGTCGGTGTAATAATGTTCATAATAATTATATTTCTTCTACTCTATATGGTATGTTATTTTCATTAAATTCAGATTTTACTATAAATAACAAAATTTTAGAAGAAGAGAATAATAGTTATATGAATTTAAAATTTAAATCATTTGATTCAACATATATTGCCGTATTTGGAAAATATATTAGTAATAAATGTGATTTAACTCTTTATAATAATAACTTCTCAAACGTTTCTGTTAAAGTAGATTCACAGTCAAATAAAGTTGTTACGTTTGAAGATGAAGCTATTATTGTTGGGTATGGATTATCTCAAAGTCCTTATAAATACAAACATGTTATAAATAAAGTTGATCTCATTACTGCTCAAAAAGGGATTATAGGTATAGGTCAGGGAGATTCTTCATTGAATTATAACAAAGTTGATATTAATAAAAACAAATATGTAGCTGTTGCATGGAATAACTTTTTAGCAGTTGCTGATTTGTCAGGTGATATTATCCCGCCTGAAATTGATATCACTAGTTCTGATGGTAAAATAACGAATGGTAGTAATCTTATTATTAACTGGAATGCTCAAGATAATAGGGATGAACTCATAAAGTTTGAAATTTATAAAATTTCAGATAATTCATCTACATTGTTAGATACAATTAATGATGTTTCTCAACAAAGCTATAATATAGATGTTAATGAAGTTTCTAACAAAAAAATAACTTATAAAGTTGTTGCCTTTGATTATGATGGAAATCAAAATGATGATACTATTGAATTTGATATTGTTGTTCCAGTTTCAATTAAGTCCTTTTCAGTAAATAAATCAACAGTTGATATTGGAGAAAACCTTCTATTTATTTGGGATGCTCAAGGTGCTGATAATTCCACAGCGTATACTGTTTATAAGAGAAAAATAGATTCTTTGGATTGGGATTTATATTTTAGCTCTATTGGAGAAACATCCAAAAAAATAATAGTAGAAGGCTTTATTGGTGAATATGAATTTATGCTTAAAACTGAAAAAGATAATATGAAATTATTGCAATCTGTTACAATAGAAGGTGAAATTCCTGAGTTTAACTATTCTGATTTTTATCCTGTTGAAAATATAATATATTTTGTAGATGACAAAAATATTAATTTTTCTTGGGGATTAGAGAAATCTATTTCTGATGAAATAGTATATAATCTATTAATAAAAACAAAAGATGAAAATAAATTTTCAAATGTTCTATCTACAGATAATTCACAGGCAAATTATAGTTTCCCTAAAAATGTTAATGAATTTGAATGGATGATTAATGCACTTTATAAAGGTTATTCCTATTCATCAAAAACGTATACCTGTAAGATAAATGAATTATACTCTCCTGATATAAAAGAACTTCAACTTATACGCAATCATACTTCTAAACCTGCTGTTGTTATTAGCTATGATAACAATGTTGAAGGCATACAAACCTATGCTATATATAGAAGAGATAGTTCTGGTGTATATACTGAAATTGCTATAAGCAACAAGGGAAAATACACAGATACGACAGTAACTTATGATGAATACTATGAATACAATATTTATTCTGTTATTGACGAATTAAAAGGAAAGCCAGGAGAATCAGATAAAATCTATGTTCAAATAAAAGAACTTAATGATATTATTATTCATAATCAAAATCACGAACAACTTGATCATATAGAAAATACAGTTAGTTTCTCACCTATGCCTGAATTGTGTTTTGAAAAATATGAAATTAAGTTTGGAACACAAAAAGACAATTTAGAAACCTATGTAATTACATCTGAAAGAAATGTTCGTTTTACGAATCTTGAAAATGGAAAAACGTATTATGTAGAAATTTATCCATTAGATTTCTACGAAAACCGCCTAAGCAATATTCCAGCAACTATAGATTTTATATCACCTCCAATTGAAGAGATTACTCAAAAAATTCCCTTACAAATCGGATGGAATTTTTTGAGTTTTAATATCAATAAATGTTTTTTTATTAAAAATCATCAACCAGACCCAGCAATAAGTATGATTCAAGATATCGAATACAGTGAAGTTGATAGTATAGATGCTATTTTAAAATCAATTGAAGGAAAGTATTCATATGTATGGGGATTTGATATTGAAGGTGTTAAAACGTATAACCTTACTCCTCTTAGTGATATGCGGTACATGGCAGCAGGATATGGGTATTGGATTAAAATTAATGAAGATGCATATGAAGAAAATCAAGGACCTCTTTATATTGAATTTACAGGTAAACCTGTTGATGAAAAAACAAATATATCGATGCACAATGGCTGGAATATGGTTGGTTATTTAGGTAATACAATTAAATGGGCTAAAGAAAAACCCAATGTTTTATTTCCTGAAAATAGCGTTTTAGAATATATTGGCGATGATATCGGAATAGTTTTTAACTCAATAGATGGTTATTATTCATATGTTAGAGGATTTGATGGCAAAGCTAAATCTTATAATCTTACCCCATTAAGTGATATGAAATATGTTGGCCCTGGTTATGGCTATTGGATAAAAGTTAATTGTCCAGAAGAATCGATAAATTTTTCTTGGTAAATAAATAATTAATATATCAAACATTTATTAGTAATATAGCTAATAATCTGCTCAGTTTATATCATTTGTATATATAAAAGGTTAAATAGATAATTTCATGAAATTAGCATTAAATAAAAAAAAGCAAAAGAAAGGAGGTATTATTAATCAAGTCGATATATTAAAAAATAATAAATATAACAGTTTATAAGGTTCTTCTGCAAGCAATTTACCTGTATCAAATTTATAAATAAACGTAACATTTAAGGAGAAAAAATAATGAAAAATATTTATGCTTATATTATCTTAACTGTTTTTTTCTTTTTTAGTAGTATGAGTATGGTTTTATCAGCAACAAATCCCTCTCATTTTACTGGAGTAAAATCAACGCCAGAATCATGTGTATATGCTGGTAAAGTAGTCATTAATGGCGTTGAAGCCATTGACAATGAAGACGAAGTCGGAGTCTATGTAAACGATGGTGAATCTGGTGAAATTTTAGTTGGTAGTTGTGTTATTGGTCAAATTATGGAAAATGTATATTATGTAAATGTATATGGCGACGATATTACTACTAAAAATCAAAAAGATGGTGCTTATCGCGATGATGTATTAGTTTTTAAAGTATGGGATAAGAGCGAAGGCAAGGAATATGTGATATCCGAAGAATTAATGAGCCTTGAGCCTTTTAGTACCCTTACTTTGCCTATAATTCCACCTAAATTGAATCCACGTACAACTTTTGCATATTTACACCTTGAAGCAATTTCAGATTGTATTACAGTTTATCCTTTACCTGATATTACAGTTAAAGAAGATTTTCAATATACAGTTGTTAACTTAAGTGAAATATTTCAATCAACGTGCAATTCAACAATAGACTATTCAATATCTTCAAATACAAATAACTCTCTGCTCAACGCAACCATTGAGAAAGATAAATTGAATATTTATTCTGAAAAAGATAGAAATGGATCTACCAGTATTATAATCGTTGCAATATCAGATGGCAAAAAAATTAGTGATGATTTTAACATTATAGTTACATCTGTAAATGATCCACCTACTGCAAATAATATAGCATTAACAACATCTGAGGATAAAATAGTTACTGAGTATTTTAGTGCTTATGATGTTGATAATGATCCTCTAACATATTCTGTTGTAGAACAAGCAACCAAAGGAATTGTCACTATAATTGATTCAAATACTGGTCATTTTAAATATACTCCATACCCTATAGCAATTGGTAATGATATTTTTTATTTTAAAGTAAATGATGGTTTGTTAGATTCTAAAGCATCTGTTGAAATTATAATAGAAAAAGAGCCAGAATTGTGCGAGGCATCAATGAATGTGCCATCAAATAAAAAAGTTTCATACAATTCAATTTTTACATTTCCAATTAGTATATCTCAATCATGCCTTATTGAAGGGATTGATTTATATATTAATTATGACCCTAATTTATTATCACTTTCTAAAAAAATTGCTTCATTAAATATTGATATCTTTAGTAATTATGAACTTACTATAAATTCAAATGAGCCAGGAGAGTTAATGATATCAATTTATGGAAACAGTGATCTCATATCTGCAAGTGGTAATTTTGTTAACATAGAATTCATTGCTTCAGGTAAATCAAACGATAATGGGACCATAACTCTATCTAAGGCTTTTATTAATAATAAAGAAATTGATACCACTAGTGCAGTAATGAAAATTGAAATATTAAAATATTTTATTTCAGGAAGAGTTAAATATTTTACAAATCAACAGGAAGAACCTTTAGTTATAAAGCCAATACCAAGAGTTATTATGACATTAATGAGTGATCATTTACTTTTAACAACAACAACTGATGAACAAGGATTATATACATTCTCAGAACTTGAACCTGATTTATATACAATCACAGCTAATAAATTTGATGATTTAAATGGATTAGATCCTGTTGATGCTTCAAATACTGCAAGATATTCTGTTGGTTTACATGAATTAGATTGTATGCAAAAATTAGCATCAGATGTGGTTTTAGATAACATTATTCTTTCTATAGATGCTTCCAGAATTGCAAGACATGGTATAGGTTTAAGGGATACACTTAACGATGAAAATATAAATTGGATATTTATGACCGATATTATTACTGACTGTGCTATAAATGATTGTGATTACCTCTGTACTATTCCTTTGTCTTACACTTCAAATAGACAGATTAATTTAGTTAATAACATAGTCAATCAAGACTTTATTGGAATAAGGCTTGGTGATGTAAATGGATCTTGGTCTAATGTTAATACTGATAATCAAAATTTAAAATCATCTATACCTCCCGAATTAACAGTTGAAGTGAATAATCAAGAAAGACTTGTTTTACCTGTCGGTATTGCAGACATTCTAAATATGGAAGGTCTTTTTATGGATATCAAGTATAACGAAAATTCATTACGACCAATAAGAGCATATTTTGGTGATTCTAAAGTTGGATATCATAATTACGCCCTATTAATGAACAATAAAATAAATGGAGAGATAAAAATATCAGTATTCGCTCAGACAGATATAATCTCAATAGTTGATGAAATATTGTATTTAGAATTCGAGGTAATAGGAAATAAAAAGTCTAATATATGGATAAATGAATTCAGATGTAATAATATGACACTCCCTGGCGGTTTTATTATCGATAATGAATATGTAAAAAGTCTTCAAATTTCTCCATCAGAATCCACATCAAACTAATCAAATTTAACAATATTGTGGGTGGATTTTATATCTGCCCACATTTTATAAGGAAATGAAAATGAAATATTGTAAAACTTCAATTTTTATTTGTTTTTTTATATTGAGTTCTATTCAGGCTTTGGCTCAAATATATATTGACTCACCACCTTGTAATGTTTTAACTATTCCAATCAGGTTAGATAAAGTAAGTGAAATTGAAGGCTTTGATATTTATTTAAAAACTAATCCAACAGAAATTGAATTAAAAGGTGTAAATTTAGTTGGAGGTATATTGGAGCCTGATAATAATTCAATATACTATGGATTAAACTTAAATCAATTCCAGGATGGAAGAATTTCGATTGGTATTCCTGCATTAGGAAGCAATCTTATTACAGATAAAGGAATTATTGCATTTTTAAATTTTAGTTTTATAGGAGATATAACAAAAACAGTTATAACAATTGAGAAAATCTATTGTAATGCAATAAGTTGTATGAAAGAAGCAGGTTTTGTATTGGAAAATTCTATAGTACATAAAATAGATATTAGTATTTCGAACAAAATAGACCTTAAAGAGGTAATACAATCATTGCAAATTCAAGCGGGACTTATTCAAAAAAAATCAGTGCAGTGTATAAATGATTTAAGTGGTATAATATATATACTTCAAACGCTTACAGGAATAAATAAACAAGATATTCAACACAAAGAAAGTAAAAAAAAAAAATCTGTTTCTCTAATTAATAACAATAATCTACGAATTCCAATTGTAATAAATGAAAAAAAAGAGATCGAAGCAATTGAATGTACAATTGAATATAATGAATCTTTTCTTGATGTATCAGATGTAAACTTAAAAGGAAGTCTTCTAGAAAATAATAACTATATTTTATTTTATAATGACACAATAAAGGGAAAAATAAAATTATGGATATATGCACACCAAAATTTATTATTTCAAAAAGGAGAGATAGCTTTTATAGAATTTTCTTTTTTCAAAAAGACTTGCAAACCAATAGATATTTCATTGGTATCTTTAAAGTGCAATAATAAACAAATTGATGGTGGTTTTTTAGTAGATGACTTAACTTATAAAACAATTAGTCTTAAAAGTGAAAGCTGTTCCTATTTTATTAGTGCATCATCAGGAATTGGAGGTGAAATTTACCCATCAGGTAAAATAACAGTTGAAGACGGTCTTGATCAAAATTTTAAAATAATACCTGAAAATGATTATATTATCGACAATGTTATTGTTGATAATATAAAGTCATTAGGCTCAATTGATAATTATACATTTACAAATATAGTCCAAGATCATTCAATTTATGTAATTTTCAAAAAAAAACCAGAATTAAAAATAAATAAACCAATACCTGATGTAATTGTTAAAGAAGATTCAGATAATACCTATATAAACTTAGATGATGTTTTTAAAGTTTTTAATGTGGATGAAAATATACCTCTCACTAAATCAATTTGTTTAAATAGCAATGGAGAATTACTTACATCAACTATTAACAATAATAACTTAATACTACATTATAATAAAAATCAGTTTGGTGAAGCCAGGATCAATATTTGTACAGCATATAATGAACAGAATATAAAGGACGAATTTAAAGTAAAAGTCATACCAATAAACGATCCACCAAATATTTCTAATATTTCCAATCAAACAATAGGTATAAACTCTTCAATTAATTTAAATTTTCAAGTATCAGATATTGATACATCAACCAGAAATTTAAAAGTATATAGCTTCTCATCAAATAAAGCACTTATTCCCAATAATAATAAACATATAAGTTTTGGAGGGTATAATAATGAACGATTTGTAAACATTTCACCTGTTTCGGGTAAATATGGATCATCTAATATTACAATTTTTGTCTCAGATGGAAAAAATAAAGTATCCACAAATTTTAATCTTACTGTAAACAATATTGAATATACTATAACTGCTTTTATTGGTGAAAATGGTCAAATAAATCATCCTGATAAAGTTGTATTGCATAAAAATGAAAACATTAAATATAGAATAATTCCTTATAAAGGCTTTAAGGTAGACAATGTTATAGTAGATGGAAGATCATTAGGATATTTAAATTATTATATTTTTCGAGCAATATCTGACAATCATTCTTTATCAGTAACTTTTAAGGAAATTGAAAAATATACAATAACCACAATAGCAGAAACAGGGGGACAAATTTATCCAGAGGGTGAATTTGTTATTCCTGAAGGTAAAGAAAAATTATTTAAAATAAACCCTTTTTCAGGATACATAATAAAAGATGTTTTAATTGATAATGAATCAACTGGTGTTATAAACAAATATTTATTTAAAAATATAGAAGAGTCTCACACAATTAAAGCTTTATTTGAATCTGTTGATCCTCCAGAAGCTGATTTTATACAAAATGTTTTATCCGGTACAGCACCTCTTACTGTTAAGTTTAAAGATAAATCAAAAAATAAAATTTCAACATGGTATTGGGATTTTGGAGATGGCTTTAATAGCTCATTACCTGATCCCTGGCATACTTATACATCACCTGGTGATTATACAGTTACTTTAAAAGTTACAAGTTCAGGTGGACAGGATAAAAAAATTGGATTTATAACTGTCAATTTTGACTATATTGATTTTACAAGCAGTGTTAAAACAGGTAATGCTCCTCTAAGTGTATCTTTTGCTGATACTTCAGAAGGATACACGATTTTAAGCTGGAACTTTGGCGATGGCTATACAGAAAATATTCAAAAACCATTGCATATTTATACAAATCCGGGTAATTACACTGTTTCTGTCGTTGCAATAAGTAATGGAGAAAAACTTACCAAAATATCAAAAAATTTTATTATTGTTAGAGGAAGAACTATAAATGGTAGAGTTACTGCCGCTGATTCAGGAAAAGGTCTTTCTAATTCTCTTTTAGAAGTATGGGAGTCTAAATCATCATTAAAAGGAATGTCTTTAACAGATGTTGATGGATATTATACTCTCACAAAT
>Ga0272440_1000282_pt1 | contig 43156 bp, 34 predicted proteins | sample SSMMMBAug17_FD_192440 | JGI IMG/M metagenome (GOLD analysis project Ga0272440, IMG submission 192440) | Marine sediment archaeal communities from Little Sippewissett salt marsh, Falmouth, MA, United States - SSM-MMB-Aug17 | ecosystem: Environmental > Aquatic > Marine > Wetlands > Sediment ...
GATCTCTCCTCTCTAAAAAAAAGGCATTTTTATTGAAGAATCAAAAAAATTGCTTGAAAAATGCAATTATTTTATGATATATACTTTGGTACTCAAAGGGCATAATATGACTGAACAGATTATATATATAGAAACTTAAGAAGGAGTCACAATGCAGTTTAATGCACCTATACTTTGGTTCGAAGGAATGCCATTGCACCCTCATCATTTCCAGGCATCGGATCGTAATATATTAGAAAATGAACGTGAACAGGCCAGAAATTTACCCTATAATTGGGGATTGGCCGAAGAAATTGACTATATGCATAGTTTACTGCAAGGAGAAAAACCTGAATTCAAAATCAATCATGCGCGCTTGCGTCTCGAAGATGGTACATGGCTAAATATTCCAGAAAATGCAATAGTCAAAAGCACTGAGATAACCAGTCAAGACCTCCAGAATCATAAAATCGTAGTTTATTTAGGAATACAAAAGATACCACATGAACAGGGTGGGCCTATTGTAAATGATAATGAAGGTGCAGATTCAATATTTGTCTCAGAAAGTATAGATTTTCAGGGGGAAACTCTTAACGCAAAATCCAAACCAATTCGTGTTAAAAAGTGGCAAACTAAAATTGTTTTTTCACAACAGCAACTTAAAGAGATGAATAAACAATACGAATGGATTGTCATTGGTCGAATACTTAAAGTTGGTTCAGTAAGGACGTTTAATAGTCAATTTATTCCCCCAATAACGAATGTGTGCGCGTCAGAATATCTAATGACAGAGGTTTCAAATATCGTTAGTATTATGAATGAAAAATTCGATGAGATCGAAGACCGAGTTATTTCATACAGAACAAATGATGTTGATATTAAATATAAACACTTGGATGACATATTACGTCTGCAAATATACTCTTCATATAGAAAGACTTTGCATGAATTTCTTCAACATAAAGCAAAAACACACCCTTTTCAACTATATCTTGAATTGTGTCATCTCGCTGGGGCATTACAGGCGGTTTCGCCGGGTATTAACGTTAAAATTGATTCTTACAATCACGAAAACTTGACCAAGGTTATGCTAGGATTGATCAAAGCAATAATGGAACTTTTAAAAAGAGAAATCACCCCTGATTATCATCCAGTGTTATTCATCAAGGACGACAAAGATGAATATCTAACATGCGAAATTGAATCAAAAAACATTGATTTCAGAGCCCCCATATATATCTGTATTATCTCTGATTATAGCCAAACCAATGTTGATGAAGACTTTTTAACTACTGACGTAAAAATTGCTCCAACAGAAGAAATTGTTCAAGTCTTGAAATATGGACGGCCTGGAATTGAATTCACACGCGTCGCACCTGCACCCGAAGGTTTTGACCCAGATCAAAGAAATCACTATTTTACGCCGGAACAGCCCCTTAAAGCGCAACCGGATTATTTGAAGATTCTTACAAAAGAATTTTCTTTATCGATTGCCAAATTAAATCCAGAAAAGTATAAACAAATTAAATTGTATTCAAAAAATACTAAAACCATAGGACGCAAATAATGTCAGTCATTGTAGACAAAGCACAGCCGATTATTGATTATCTCATCCAGTTTAAGAAGCAAGTTAAAGAAGACGGCAAAAACAATTTTGATAAAGAAAAAACCTATAAAGAACTGTTTAGTATGTTGAATTCTTTCAAAACAGAACTAGAAGATTTATCCAAAGAAGATTTAAAATTCAACGTAATCAATAAGCACAAAAATGAAATCACTAAGGACATTCATCATCTTCTGGCCATGTTATGCGATGATATAATAGTACAATCAGATAAAATTGATGGTTGGCAGATCAAGACGTTGGATTCAGATAAAGAGTTTAAGTTTGAAAATATAAATAATAGGTCGGTTGAGGTTTTTAACATATATAATAGAATTGGTGTAGATAAAATCGATGATATACAAGAAATATTTTACGTCTGTTTCAGTTTAGGGCTTTTAGCTGGTGATGAACGTGTTGTGGAAAAGTTAAGTGATACAAAAAAGAAAGTTATTGCATCATTGGAAAGGTCTATAGATAAACCATACAAAATTACTCCAACCGCTGACGTTATTCCTAAAAGTGATATCGTTTTTCATTCCACTTTGAGCTCACGTATTTATAAGGTGATATGTGGTGGATTAATGATTTTAGTAATCATTATCTGTTGGTGGTTAAGACATGATGTAACTTATCTCATTGAAGAAACAGCAAACGAGATAAAGAAACAGCAATTACAATCTCCTTATGATCAACAGCAATAACACAGGAGGCACCCCTTCTATATGTTTTCACAATTTAAAAATATATTTTCGAGTAAAGCGGGCATTGGACTAAGCTGTGCTATTGGTGGCTTTTCATTATATTGGTTAATACAAAATTTTAAGAATATTGGAACGGAAAAAATTATTGATATACTTTTCTTTATCGCTCTTGGTATAATTTTTATTTTAATTTTATTTAACTTGTTCAAAATTATTAAAGATTATGTCAAATCAAAATCTGCTAAAAAACGGGATATTTCTAAAAACGAAAGCTTAAGAAAAGTCTTGGGGAAATTAGATCAAGAGAAATTAGATGAAAAAACATGGGCTATCGTTCTAGGAGAATCAAACTGGTTCTTTAACGATCTAATTTCTTATCCAATTAGCGAGGGTAATACTCAGTGTACTTTTTATAAATCAGATACTTTCGTTTATATTCATATTACTACATTTACTTTTCATGAAGATTGGCAAAGTTTGTTTAAAGATCTGAACAATTATCGTAATAGCACTTTTCCCATTAACAGTATAATTTTGTTAATGCCTGTAACTTCATTACTAACCAATGAGAATGATAACAATATCAAAAAAATTGGAGATAGTTTTAAAGAGCAGCTCGAAGATATTTCTAAATCGATTATGAGTTTTCCGCCAATTTATATTGCATTATCAGAAATGGAAAAGGTTTTTGGATTTACTGCATTTATGAAATTTTTGATTGATACGAAGAAAAATGCTGAACAGCAGGTTTTTGGATGGAATAACACTGTCAATAGATTTGATCAAAAAGCAATTCAAAAGGCATTTGAAGAAATATCACAAAAGCTTAACAAATGGGGCATACTTGGTCAACTCGGGTTGATGAATAATGACAAATTGAATGATACAGAAAAAAAAGATTACAGCTTCAAATTATTTGCATTTCAGGAAGAATTCCGTTATTCATTTCAGGAGAAAACAAATAGTAACCATTCCAATCAGAAAGTCCTCAAAAAAATTCCTCACAATGCAATCACTTTCTTAGGGCATATTTTTGAGCATGACTTTGACTGTGGACTCTGGCGAGGGTTCTATTTTTTGGGAAAGCAGAATCAAAAACAATACTTTTTTGCAAATTTTCTTCAAAAAGTATATCAGGAGCGTCATCTTGTCATTCCATCAGAAGAGGCACTTCGTAAAGGGCGAAGTAAACTTATATTGTTTGTTCTGGTTGTTCTTCTCATTGTTTTGTTTTCTTCATATATGATAAAAGGTTATCGCAATTTTAGAACCCAAATGCAAGACTTTAGTGAAACACTGCAAAGTGATGTAAGGCCAATAATTAATTTAACAAAACAGGATTTATCTATTCAGGATTTTTCTGCATCAACAGTATTGCCTAAACTCAATAAAGCTCCAACAATAGTAGACGAACATTTGTGGTTTAGCAGTGGCGTAAAAACTGAACTGGCCCTTATTAAAGATGCATTTTGTACAAAAACGTTATTCCGACCCGTTATTCTTCAAACCAGCAAAGAATTGCAATATGAGAACCTTCCCAAAAATAAAGATCTCTTAATCAGTACCATAGAGCAGGGTTTATTGATAATGGCAGGTTTCCCCCTTTCTGAAATTGATCCATATGAATTTATCATGCAAGCACTCACCGAGCCGAAAAGAAATACTGCGAATCGTATATGGAAAGACTGTTCAATAGATTATTTTTTTCCGAAATCAGATTATAAACATCTTGCATATTATCTTCGTCTAGGGCTAGGAAATCTTTATAATCATTGGCTTCACGATAGCCAGAAAACTGATAGTCAAGGCCCAGACAAAGGTAAAATAGCTGACAAGTTTTATATGGATTCGCTTCAAACATTGGAAAATCGACAAAATGACATGAATGTGATTCTTATAGAAATTAAAACGTTACACAGCAAACTGGCAAGTATTGCAGATAAAGAGATCACCAGAAAACATGAACCTAGTTGTGAGAAAGATTATCAAAAATTATTGAATAAGATAAACTCAGATGATTTACAACAATACGAACCAAACACCCTATTGGCAAACCTCAGAGAAACAATAGAAAGACATCAGACAATCTGTGCAACCTTAAGTTCAAAGAACCAAAGTAATTCTGTAAGCAATGAATATCAACATATTTGGGACATAAATGGTGGTGTCACTGAAGAACTCAAAGATGTTATCAACATTCTAGAACAAGCAAAATTACTTTATGATGAATTTCTTGACGCTTTTAAAAACATTGACTCAATCGATTTAGCAGAATTGAAAAATAAGAAACTTATTGGCGAGGATAAACTCAATAATTTATTTACGAGAATTACTTCACCCCAATGGAAACCCAAAACATTGCAAAGCTCATTAATATTCTGGTTAGAGCATGTTTTTGAAAATCTTCGTCATCGAGTTATTGAAAGTACCCGAAGAAATCTATATTCCAGCAATGAAGCGCCGATTCATAAAAAAAGCAAAACTTCTTTTCAGGCCCCAACAAAGCCTGTATATAAATCAACAGCCAAAATAAATTCCAAAAAAGAATTGACGCCAGAACATTTGCTAAATGCGCAGCAGGATTTTATTCAGAAGATGCAAACGATGGATGCACCTCTCAATGAAAATGATATACAAAATTTGGCAAACGACTATAAAAAACTTGTTTTTCACTGGTGGCGACAACTTAATGATTTTGATCCGCTATCAACAATTTTGTCAACTCAGACATGGTCGGCATTTAAAGAACGCGTATGTCAAAAGAAAGGAAAGTTTATCAATGTAAAACAAGATCCTTTAGAAAATATATTATCTCACATATCACAAGAAAAACTTCAACAGTTAAAGTTACTATATGCAGGTTACGAGTTTGATGATACCACCTTAACAAAAGAAAAAGAATTGATCACATTTTCAAATATTTTACATGACCCGGTTTTTCTGAATCAATTAGAAAAAGCCCAAAATGATTTTTATGATCAAGTGAAAGTAATCAATATTGGAAACTCTCAATCGCACCTTGATCAAATAAAATATTTTACTCAATTTGTGGATAATTGTGAAATACCGCAAAGCCAATTGCATTTAGCTATAAAGAATTTACCAAAAATTGAATCTCAGGGGGTTGCTCTTTTTAAGAATAACACAAAGGATTACTTGCGAAATCAGTTTGATGCTTTTGTAGATAAATGGAGATATCGTTTTGACCAGTATCCTTTTATCCACTGGGTTGATTCTGAGAGAAGTAGTCGTATATATAAACCATATCCTTCTGAAACCGAAACAGTTTTAACAGCTTCTTTGGAAAAGATGCATACTTTTTTTTTTGATGAACATATTGGCTTAAAAACAATTTATCCCAAATTTGGCACATATTTTGATGAGATTTTGTCTGATGCTGAAATGAAATTTTTACAAACCTGCCAACAATGGCAAAACTTTTTGTTTGATTCACAAAATAACAGTACGAAAAAGCATCAAATAAAATTTTTACTGGATACAGAAATGACAAAAAAGAATTTCACAAATACTGAAGAACCCATTACAAAAATATTGATTCCAGAGTTGTTTGATGAACAGCCTTTTTCTATTGATGAACATAACAAGACGATGACCACGCACTGGGGGCATAATCTGTTGAATATTATCACTATACAAGCATATCATGAATCACAGAAACGTGTGGTCGTAACTGAAAAAGGATGGATTTCTTCATCTAAAAAAGAAAAAGTAGAGTCTGTTGTGAAGAAATCAGAATTAATTGTACAAGGTGGCGACTTATTTCTTATTGCGTGTACCAATAAGTACTCAGAAAACGGCTGTGAAAATTTTTTGTCTAATGGTAAAACTAGATGTCATATTCAAGTGGATATCCCAGAGCTTGGTAAGAATTCTACCAAAAATGTTCAGGTATCATTTTGGCTCGAATGGGATGAAATCATTCCTGATAAAATAATTTGGGATGAAATCATTCCTGATAAAATTAGTTGGCCTTAGTATTTAAACAGTGCATTCATGGAGTTAAATAAACTATGGAATTAGAACAAATTATAGATGATTGTTTGTCTCCGATCAGTGAAGAAAATCCGGCTGGTGAAGACTGTAAAGATATGGATATTTATTGTCCTTTTCAAGAGGAAATTTCGAATATATTTTCTTCCTCAGGTAAAGAGAAAAACTGGGATAAACTAAAGGAAGAAGCGATTGCTTTACTTTCAAAAACTTCAAAAGATATTGAAATTGCTCTATATTTAGCAATCTCTTTATACATGATTAAAGGATATTCTGGATATTTAGCTGGTTTACGTATTTTTGTTGGTATTATTAAAAGATTCCCGGGTTTATATTTTCCAATGAGTAAAAATGAAGATAAAACAGCAAAAAAAAGAATAAATATTATATACGCATTTGACAAGCTGAGCTTTCAATATTTAACCCCTGATTCAGCTAAAAAAACCGACACACAATATGTTCATGATATTTGGGATCAACTTAAGGAATTACAGTCATTAATTGAAAATATTTCAGTACCTCCACCGACGATTAACGAAATCTTGAATCGAATTGGTGAGTTTAAATCTAAATATCCAATGGAGCCACCTGAAAACTCCACATCAGATGATGCTACAAAAACTCATATTCAATCAAAAGAAACTGTACAGGAAGATAATTCACTCCATAATAATATTGCGAAACAACAAAAAAAGAACAAACCAGAAAAAAAACAGTTAAATAAATCGATTGATTTTAATGAAACAAATAATTTTGAAAAAAATCTTGTAAAGTTGTCCAATATTATGAGACAAGATAATTCTAAAGATCCTATTCCTTATCGTATGAAACGAATGGCACTGTGGGATTCAAAAAAAGAACTGCCTCCTGTGAAAGATGGCAACATCGTACTCCCCTTTTCAAATGAAATGGACAAGTTAAAAGATCGCTGGCTGAAACCTGATACATTAACTTCCGAAATGCTTGAAGAATTAGAAAAACAATTTGATAATATGCTTTGGTGGCTTGACCTTCAATATGCCATTGTACAAACTATGAACCAACTCGGAAAAAAATATAAAGAAGCCATGCAAGCAGTAATTTTAGAAATAAAATATTTCCTAAAACGATTTCCTGAATTGCCCACATTAAATTTCAAAAATGGTAAGGCTTTAGCCAGTTCTGATACAAGATTATGGTTGGATAGCTTAACTGCTGAAATCGATTCAACCTACGAATATCCCAGTTATTTGATTGATGAAAATTTAACAGATGATATCATTGAGGCTGAAAGCCTGGCTGAAGATGGCAAAATATATCAAGCATTATCTCTTATTCAAGAAGGAATAAAAAGGTCTGAGTATGTCGGAGTTAAAGATATTTTTTGTCGAAAAATGGCTGCCGCAAGATTCTGTTTAAATTACAAAAAAGCAAGAGAAGCACAGATTATCTTTGAACATTTATTTCAGCTAAGCAAAACATATCATTTATCTCAATGGGACCCACAATTATACTTAGAATTATGTCAAAGTTATAACAAAGCAATAAGACAAAATTCTAAATTGGTCTCAGAAGATAGAAAGAACGAGATTGCTTCTGAAATTCTTAAACTAGATATAAGGATCAATCTTTAAAACATCGGACGACAGGCGAGTCGTAATGTTTTATAGTATTTCAAAGGAGGAAAAAAATAATGTCCCGTAAAAGCTTTCAAAATGAAGTCCCAAAGGCAAGAGTCAATATTCGTTATAAAAGCACAAAGGATGGAAAAGAAGAAGATATTGAGTTACCACAACGGGTTGTTGTGATAGGCAATTTTACTCAAAACCTTAATGATTTTAATAAAGATGTTGAAGAAATGAAAACTGTTTCTATCAATAAATCAACATTTAATAAAGTCATGAAAGCAATGAACATTGGCTTAGACATGACTCTTGATAGTCAGCTGAGCGAAGGAAAAGGAATTAACGCCAAATTAAAGTTTAAATCTATGAAAGATTTTGGTCCTGATGCTATCGTTGAGCAGGTTCCTGAATTAAACGATTTGATGAAGTTACGCGAATTACTTGGTGACCTTAAAGCAAGAGTTGTCACCAATAAACAATTTAAAAGAGAATTGGAGCGAATATTATCAAATGCGCAATTAACTAAAGAAACAAAAGAAGAGTTAACAAGAATTTGCCTGCCGACACAAAATGATTCTGGTGATAAGGCATCAAATGGTTCTGGTGATGAATCATCAAATGATTCCGATGAAAATCCCTCAAATGATTCTGGTGGTGAATCATCAAATGATTCTGGTGATAAAGCACCAAATGGTTCAGGTGATGAATCATCAAATGATTCCGATGATAAATTATCAAATAACTAGTAAAAGGAGGTAATACTAAATGAGTACAGTAGATCAAACAACAGAGTCTACAGCTAAGACGATTGAAAAGACATCAACTGTTGATAATTTGTTATCAAAGATAAATCTAAATAAACCTTCAGACCCCATAACTTTCAAAGATGCCTATAAAAAGGAATCTGAGAGTGGTAAATTTTTATTTGCACTTAACAAACTAATTGAGGAAATTGGTGCTACGGGCGAAAAAGTTGAACGTCTTGATAAAGATGTGATTAATTTGGCCATCAGCAATATTGATAAAAAAATCAGTGCGCAGGTTCGGGCGATCATGCATGAACCAGAATTCAAAACACTTGAAGCATCATGGCGTGGACTTTATTTTGCAGTTAATCGTACTGATTTTGAAAATAATCAAGTAGAAATATTAAACTGTCCCAAAGAAAAGTTGATGGATGATTTTGAGGACATTAATGAAAATATCATTGAATCAGGTTTATACAAACAAATATATGATAAAGCTTACAACCAACCAGGTGCTGCACCTATATCGTATATCGTTGCAAATTATGAAATCGATAAAACCACCCCTGATCTCAGATTTATTAACAAAATATCAAGAGTTTGTGCAGCTGCACATTGCCCCTTAATTACTTCTGTTGGTCATTCTTTTTTTCGTCTTAATTCCTTAGAAGACCTTACACATCAAAGCGATATTGATGCTTTATTTTCTAAAACTGAGTATACAAAATGGAACAGTTTTCGAAAGACTGAAGACGCAAAGTATGTTGGTTTGACTATGAATCGATTTCTTCTAAGGCTACCTTATGATCCAGAAAATGAGCCAGTTAAAACATTCGATTTCGAAGAGTTTGATCCCAAAAAAGAAATTGATTCCAGTCATTATTTATGGGGAAATCCAGCTTTTGCTTTTATGGCAAATATTAATAGATCTTTTTCAAAAAATGGCTGGTCAGTTAACATACGCGGAGAAGAGTCAGGCGGTAAAGTTGAAGATCTACCAGTGCATGAATACCAATCAGCGGGTTCGACTCAACTACGTTTACCTGCTGAAATCAGGCTTGCAGAAGATAAAGAATATAAACTTTCAGAATGTGGTTTTATTCCTCTCAGTCCATATGAGAATCAGGATTTTGCTGTTTTCTTTGGTGCACATTCAGCTCAATTTACTGGAAAAAACGATGCTGATGGTAAACTTGCAGCCAATCTTCCCTACTTATTTTTAGTTAGTCGTCTTTCCCATTACTTAAAAGTAATACAAAGAAGTAAAATTGGATCAACAGAGAGCAAGGATGATCTGCAAAAAAGATTAGTGGATTGGATTGGTAATTTGGTTACAGGATCAGTAAGTCCAGATGAAAAAACTAAAGCAAAATATCCCTTACAGAGTGCTTCAGTGGTTGTTGAAGATAATCCTGATGCCCCGGGATATTATCAGGTAACAATGAAAGTGAAACCACATTTTCAAGTCGAAGGAGTCAATATTGACTTGTCGCTGGTTTCACGTATGCCAACATAATAATAATAATAATTAACAAAAAAGGAGTATTTAAATGCCAACCCCTGCTTACATGAAAATTGAGGGAATCCCAGGATCTGTAGAGGTTTCAGGTCGAGAAGAAACCGTTCAGGTACTGGCTTTTGAACATAAACTTCATATGCCAATAGATCCAAAAGATGGTACGGTAGCTGGTACTCGGAAGCATGGAAATTTCAATTTTACTAAAAATTTCGATAAATCATCGCCAGAGCTTTACAATTGTTTGTGTAATGGAAAAGTAATTCCAAAAATTGAATTGTTTTGGTACGAAATTAAACCCACTGGTTCAGAGGAGGTTTACTTTACCCATACACTGGAAGGAGTGCGAGTTGTCGATATCCAACCTGTCATGTATGATGTTGATGACCCAGCTAAAGAAAACTATAAACACATGGAAAAAGTTGCGTTTCGATATGAATCAATAACATGGAAATATGAGGATGGTAATATTGAATTCACCGACTCATGGAATGATGGCCGATAGCCTTAATGATCTATTTGAATCCTTACTGGGCCGCCCTTTATTTGAAAATAAGCATGAAGTGCCTGGCCCAGTCTGGTCTATTCGAAATCACTTGAAAGTGCTTTTGAATTCTAGAAGCGGTTCAAGTCAATATCTACCAGATTATGGGATTCCGGATATATCTAAAATTTATCAGGATATGCCTGAATCTCTTGATTTATTGGCCAGAAAAATTGAAAAAGGGGTTCGGACATATGAACCACGCTTAACAAATGTTAGGGTGTCATTAGTCAATAAAGATCAGGAAGAGCAATTTCGTGCCACATATCTGGTTGAAGCAGAAATAAGTCCGGAAGGTCTGATTATGTTCCAAACTCATTTAAATGCCAATGGTGAAATTGAGGTTATCCAAGGAGTCTGATCTATTATGATAACGCTTAAAGAGTATTACGAAAAAGAAATCCGATATTTTATTGAAGAATCCCAACGATTTGCGATCAAACATCCAGATCAAGCTCGAAAGCTCAATCTGACAGATGTAAAAGAGCGTGACCCTTATGCAGAACGATTAATTCAAGCTTTTTCCTTTTTAACTGGCTCAATCAGGCAACAAATTGATGATGATTTTTCAACATTGGCACTTGATCTTTTGAGTGTTATCTGGCCACATTACCTATATCCTCTACCATCTTCAGTCATCATGTGCATGGAACCTGTAAGGGGAAAAATTCATAGTGGTAAAATCATTGAAAAAGGCAAAAGCATTGAGACTGATAATATAGAGATTGATAATATTGATCCAGAAAGCAACGTCATACGTTCCCGCTTTACTTGTTGCACAGATTGTCTTATAAGGCCTTTTGAAATTGAAAACGCCGCTTTTGTTTCACTTAGAGGTGGCCAAAGCGCCATTCGATTGACTTTACATTTTTTTGAAGAACTCAAATGGGAAAACATGGATCTCAGTCCATTGCAATTGTACCTTCATGGAGATCCAGGTGTCGCTTCAATATTATACTATATTTTACTTAAAGATGTACGCGAAGTGGTCATACGTTGGAATGAAGATAAAACCGTTGTTTTACCATATGATATCATTCAACCCGGTGGGCTTTCTTTTGATCCCGATGAAGCATTGTTACCATACCCTAGCCATTCTTTTGCAGGCTTCAACATGCTGGAAACTTATTTCTATTTTTCTGAGCGATATCGCTTTGTGACAATGGATTTTTTTAAGGCCATGAGTGATGTTGAATCAGGCAGTCAATGTGAAATTGATCTCATCTTGAGTGGAATGGAGCATTGGCGCATAGAGCTATCTTCCACTCTTTTCAAACTCAATTGTGTGCCCGCAATTAATCTGTATCCGGTTGATGCAAAACCAATTGAACTTGATTCTGGAAAAATGTCTCACCGTTTGGTTGTGAATAAGACAGAATCTTTACATTGTGTGCCGTATCATGTTCAGAAAGTTTCTGGAATTCGGGTCAAAGAAGGTAGTCACCATTACTATCAACCTTTTTATTCTTATCGCTTTAAAATGAATACTAAAGAACCAGAGTATTATTATTTAAAGCATGCCTATAATGTTGAAGATAAACCAGAACTGTATTTATCAGTTATTCGCCCAGAAAATGCTGGAACAGAAGTTTTATCTGTTGAGTTGTTGTGTGGCAACGACCCGATACTTAGAAAAATAAAAGAAAAAGATATTTGCAAAAGATCTGATTTACCCGATTATGTGACTCCCTTCAACCTTTCAGCACCAACGATTCCTTCTTGGCCAAAATTGGTAGGAAAGGAACTTTGGACGTTGATCCATGCACTGGGGTTAAATTATACTTCCATTGACACAAAGGATAAAATTAAAGGCTTATTATCACTATATAATCGCAGCGGTAGTGTCGCTAATTATCGGCGTATTGATGGAATTCAATCCTTTAAAATTGATTCAAAACGTACGATCTATAATGGATATCCGGTAAATGCCATTTTGATTGATATGTCAATGGCGGTTGATAATTTTATCAACAAGGGAGATATGCTCATGTTTTCCAATATCCTATCAAAATTTTTTTCTATGTATATACCCATTAACAATATATGTGAATTAAACGTTACAGAATATGAAACCAATCAAGAATTTATGTACCAGACAGAAACCGGTGAACAGGCAATTATATGACCATAAACATTCCACAAAGTGCTCATAACCATTTATTGTGGGCAATGTATTTGCTATCAAAACAATCTGATTTATCTCAATTTCGCTTTTATGCAAAACCCGGTTTGGCTATCAAGTATCACGAAATTGATAGAATTGAAAAGTCTGATAATGGCTTGCATGAAGTTTGGATCAATTTTGGAGGAATTGATGGCGTAAATGGACCTTTGCCCATATGGTTGAAAGAGTTACTATTAATAGAATATCACGAAGCCAGTCACTCTGACGAAAAAAAACGACCTTTAGGAGATTTTATCAATATTTTTTCCCATCGATTGACATATTGGCTTTATCAGGCATGGTTAAAGAACAAGTCTTTTTTGATATTTAACCCAATAAATAAAGACAAATGGACTCATTTGTTATTGGCATTAACCAATCAATTAGATATAACTGGTAATAACTCAGTCGATGTTTCACACATGCGTTTTTTACCATACGTAGCGGCATTGGGTGGACGATCTCAATCATTAACAACACTGCAGGGAATGTTGCGTCATTTTTTTATAGGAATTCCCATTCACGTTAAATTGTTTATGAAACGATATATTGACATTCCAAAAGAAAGTCAGATTTCTTTTGGCAAACGTCTTGAGGAGAACTTGTTCTTGGGTCAACGTATGGCAGATATTTCTGGTGCTTTTAGAATAATCATCGGTCCAATGAAAAAAGAGGATTATGAGCGATTCTTGCCTAATGGACCTTATTATCATGATTTAACATATCTTGTTCAGATGATGGTGTCTAAATTTTTAGACTGGGATATTGAGTTAAGACTAGAAGCAAAAGATATACCAGAACTAATAATTGGAAATGATTATAATCCAAAGTTGGGGTATAATACATGGCTGTCAACTACTGATAACAAAAAAAGGGATGGTGTAAATATTTTTCAAAAGAATGATCGATAATATTTTCAATTAATTATATATTTTTAATCTCACTAAGCAAAGAAGAAATAAAGGTAAGCTCATGATTAATAACATCAAACAACTATTGGACAAACTAAACGAACATATTATTTCCCAATTGGATGCATCGACAAGTTTTGTATTATCTAACACTCATTATGAAATTGGATGGGAGCATTTGTTAACCAAATTGTTAGATCAGCCAAAAAGCGATATTTCTATTTTATGCCAAGAATTTAAAATATCTGAAAGCGACTTAAGGCAAGCGCTAGCCCGGGCATTATCGTATTATCGCACAGGAAATAAAGGGCGCCCCTCCTTTTCGCCAGGTTTAATGACACTGATTGAGCATGCATGGATGATTGCATCGATAGAAACCAACTCTCAAAAGATTCGTTCTGCTCATTTAATTGCAGCATTGTTTACTGAGTTTGGTTTACGTAATTTTTCTGAATTGACTGATGTTTGTTCTCAAATAAATAAAGACATCATTATTGATGCAATAAAAAAAGGGATTACAGGATCAATTGAGGAAAATATAGCTGTTACACAGGACTCGAAACCTGCTTTATCAGGAGAGGCTCAATCGGCCCTCAATCAATTCACAGAAAATATCACTGAAAAAGCAAAGGAAGGAAAAATTGATCCTGTTTTTGCAAGAGATGATGAAATCAGGCAAATGATTGATATCTTATCTCGGCGGGGGAAAAATAATCCCATTCTTGTTGGTGATCCAGGGACAGGAAAAACAGCTATTGTTGAAGGTTTAGCTTTAAACGTAATTGAAAATGAAATGCCTCCAATGTTCTCAGATGTTGATATTTTAATGTTGGATATGGGGTTACTTCAAGCTGGTGCCAGCGTTAAAGGAGAGTTTGAAAACCGATTGAAAAATGTCATTCAAGGCATTCAAAATTATCCCAAACCCGTCATTACGTTTATTGATGAGGCCCATACGCTCATCGGTGCTGGTGGAAGTGCTGGACAAAATGATGCTGCTAATTTACTCAAACCTGCATTGGCTCGCGGTGAACTAAGAACCATTGCCGCAACAACATGGTCTGAATACAAAAAATACTTTGAAAAAGATCCTGCGCTCACTCGCCGCTTTCAGCTGATTAAAGTCAATGAGCCCGATGATAACGATGCCATAACAATCATGCGTGGATTAAGAAATAAATACGAAAAACATCACAACATTCGAATTACGGATGATGGTATTCAAGCGGCTGTAAAACTTTCAAGACGCTTTATCATTGGAAGACACTTACCTGATAAAGCAATTGACCTAATTGACACAGCATCTGCGCGTGTGGCCTTATCCCAAAACAGCACCCCCTATGACATACAACTCACACAACAAAAAATTGCTGCTTTAGATCGTGCGTATGACGCTGTAATACGCGATAGAGCTCAATTTAAGCATCAAGAAGATTTTAATGATCGGTGCAAACAACTCAACACAGATAAAAAATCTTTACAAGATACACTCACTGAGTTAAAGCAAAAATGGCAAGATGAAAAGAAAATGGTCCAACATTACCTGAGTGAATTGGAAACATTTCAACAATCTGCAGATGAAAACAAACTAAAGACATTATCTGAACAAATTGGAAACTTAAAAGAGTTCCAAAAGAATCGCCCAATAGTTTTTCCTGAAGTCAATGAATCAGTGATTGCATCAGTATTAGCCGATTGGACTGGCATTCCCATGGGAAATATGCTCAGTGATGAAGTTAACAAGTTAAAGCAACTACAAGCCAATTTGTCTCAAAAAATTATTGGTCAACCCTCGGCGATAGAAACCATTACAAAGGCATTGGAGGTTTCAAAAACAGGTTTAAAAGATCCTGGCGAACCAACAGCTGTACTGTTATTGGTAGGACCGAGTGGCGTTGGAAAAACTGAAACAGCCATATCTTTGGCAGATCTTTTCTTTGGTGGTAATCAATATCTGATCACCATTAATATGAGTGAATATCAAGAAAAACATAATGTTTCACGACTCATTGGGTCTCCTCCTGGTTATGTGGGCTATGGTGAAGGTGGCGTTCTTACTGAAGCCGTTCGACAAAAACCATATGCGGTCGTACTTTTAGATGAAATCGAAAAGGCGCACCCTGATGTTATGAAATTGTTTTATCAAGTATTTGATAAAGGAGTACTTCAGGATGGAGAAGGTCGAGTTGTTGATTTTAAAAATACACTGATCATCTTAACCACCAATACAGCCAGTCAATCTATTTTAGAAATCATGTCTCAAATTCCAGAAGATGCTTTACCTGTAGATGATGATGTTATTGAATATATTCATCCAAAGCTGATGACAAGTTTTGAACAAGCATTTATTGCACGAACAACTATCATACCATACTATCCACTTTCACAAAAAAGCTTGCAAAAAATTGTTCATTTAAAGCTTAAAACAATTCAAAAGCGACTCGATCGTTTTGGCGGTGTTTTGCATTATGGTCAAGATGTTTTGCAGTGGTTATTGGAACATTCCCAATCCAGTGCAAATGGCGCACGAAATGTAGAACATGCAATCAACATTCATTTATTGCCAGTCATATCAAAAGTGATGCTTGAATATATGGATGACCCTGATTTTTTTAAACATAAGGCCCTGGTCCTTCAAATTGATGATGAAAAAAAGCTATTATTTCAGATTGTTGATTCTAAAGCGATTGAACAGGAAAACAACAAAACGCAAGAAGGTGACGGGACAATAACAGGATAATAAAAAATGGCAGAGCCGATATTTACATTCAAGACAAGTAGTGGCAATTTTTCTGTCTTATCTTTTGAAGGTCAGGAAAAAATTTCACAACCCTACTATTATCGCATACAACTGATATCAACGAATGATGAAATTGATTTGGATGATCTGGCTAAAAAAAGAGCTTCTTTAACAATTCAAAATCCAAATGGTCAATTGCGTCAGATTAACGGGGTGATTATGCAAATTGGTCTTGAAGAAGTTGCTGTCAATTATGCCCTATATCAAGTTGAACTTTACCCCATGATTCAATTACTGACTTATCGTCGACAAACAAGAATATTTCAACAGAAATCTGTGCCAGATATTATAAAAAAGGTACTCCTTGATGCAGGAATGACATCCTCAGATATTTCCATTCAATTAACTGGTAATTATCCCCAACGTGTTTTTTGCCTACAATATGATGAGACTGATTTACAATTTATTGAACGTTTAATGGCCGAGGAAAATATTTTTTATTTTTTTAAACAAGATCCAGTCAAAGAAGTTCTTGTGTTGGGCGATAGTATTTCATCATATCTGGATTGTCAGCCCAGTAATAGTATTCAATACCATACTCATTCAGGCGCTCTGGCAACTCATGGTGAATATATATCTCAATGCAGTGTTCGGGTTGGAGTGTATTCTGGTAAAGTAATTGTAAATGATTATTTTTCAGAAAAACCAGATACACAACTTCGCGTACCTCAAGTAGCAGATAAGCATGATGAGCTGGAAATATATGAGCAAAGCAGTGGCTTCTTTTCCTCTGATCATGGAAAGACCCTCGCAAAAAGTCGGTTGGAACATTATCGTTTATCATCCAGACTTCATTATGGTAAAGGCAATTATTCTTCCTTGGCACCAGGACATAAATTTGAAATACAAAAACACCCAAATGCATCGATCAACCAACTACATACTGTGGTTGAATTGCAACAAGAAGGGGTTCAAACACAAGTTTTAGTCCATGGCGAGGGAGGAGATGAAGGTACAAATTTTAAATCCAACTTTATTACTGTTCTAAGTAAACACACAATTCGTCCAGAACCTATTCCAAAACCAATTGCTATGCCACAAACCGCAACAGTCGTTGGCCCTGAAGGTGAAAGTTATTATATCGATAATATGGGTCGGGTCAAAGTGCGATTCCATTGGGATCGACAATGCGAGGACAATGAATGTTCTTGTTGGATTCGGGTTAATGAGTTGTATGCTGGCAGTGATCATGGAAGCCAGTTTCCCCCTTTAATAAATGACTCAGTTATTGTCAGCTTTATTCATGGCGATCCGGATCGACCAATTATAACAGGTCGTGTTTATGATGGTAAACAAACGCTACCCATTAAACCGGATCAAATGGTGCGAAATGTGATTCAAACACCTTATGGACATCGGGTTCTCATTGATGACAAAAATGCATGTTTGTCCCTGACAACTGCTGGTGGCGATCAGCTATTGATGACAGATGGCTGGAAAGAAGATGGAAACATGGTACGTCTGGCATCATCAGATGGTCACACCTTTTCAGCAGCTGAGGGAAATAACCTAAAAGGGATAACACTGGTCAGTAAAGCGGGTCACACAGTATCGATGATTGATGATCCATCACCCAAAATTTCAGTTGTGGATAAGGGAGAACAATTAAAAATAGATCTCGATTGTGATGGCAAATCAATTACAATTGATAATGCAGACAGTGGCTCAATCAATATCCAGTGCACCAATGGTAAAGTGGTCTTGTCGGCTAAAAAAGTTGAAATTAGTGGTCAATCAGGTATCGAGATGACATCGAATTCACATATTTCAATGTCTGCAGGAACAATTCAGGTCAATGGTAGTCAAAAAGTTGAAATTGAAGGGGGGATGGAAGTGAGTGCAAAAGCTGGAACAAGTTTTAAAGCAGAAAGCGGTGCGACTATGAGTATTGAAGGCGGGGCGACAACGAAAATACAAGGGGGGGCTTTGACTGAAGTTAAAGGCGCTTTGGTTAAGATTAACTGATTGTTCTGATATTCAATTATTATACCAATTTGGCATAACAACCTTTGTTGTAAAGTTTATACTCTTTTATGCTAAATGCAGCACAAGTAATACTTAATTAACAACTGACTCTAAAGATGAACCGAATTTATCAAGTTGTTAAATCACCTAAAGGCCAACAAACAATGCTCACTATTAGAAAAGAACAATTTCAAGCGTTTGCAACAAATGAAATGGAAAAATTTATCCTTGACACAACTGCCTGGATTAAAGAAAATGAGCCCAATTGGTTTTCTGATAATAAACAAAAAATTGAAATTCAGAAGTTTATTAAAGAACTCATTATTTTTGCTAAAAAATGTAATGTTCATAAAGAAATTAATATACAACGTTTGGTATACTATAAGATTAAATACAACTATGATCTTCCTTTATCAAAAGGTTTGAATGATACACTAACAGAAGAAAATCTTGAAGAGGAAAAAAGAGTACAAAATTTTTTTCTTAGTTTGACAGATGGTCAAGAACTTATTGAAATTACTTTAGATACCAATTTGGGTATGGTGTAAAAAATGCTACCAATTTATATTGAACCTAACTATTTAGAAAATGAAAACAATACAGGTGACCCAGTCCAAAAATGCCATTATTCAGAAATACCAGAAGATCCTGAAAATAATGAACCAGAAAAAAAAATGATTCGTATTAGAACAAGTCTTTTTTTTGATGGAACTGCAAATAATAGAATCAATACCACTAGCCGAATAGAAAAGTCAGACGCTTATAACTCTTGGAGGCTTCCATGGACGAGTAAAAGTTATGAAAATGATTTTACAAATATTTCTAAACTGGAACAAATTGTTGTAAAAGATGAACGTGTAGATATTTCATTTACAATATATATTGAAGGAATTGGGACAACAGATAATAAAGGTGACAGCTATGTTGGAATGACAACAGGAACGTGGGGAACCGGTATTGAAGCAAAGGTTCAAAAAGGAATTGAAAACATAATAATTGAAATTGATGCCCAAAATACTGATAAATTAATTGATTATATTCAAATAGATACATTTGGATTTAGCCGTGGAGCTGCTGCTGCTCGTCACTTTATTCATGCTGCAATTCAAGATAGCAAAACAGGCATACAGAAAAAACTAACCGATAAAGGATATGAAGTTAACTCAGTTTATGTCGAATTTGTTGGTTTATTCGATACAGTTTCTTCACATGGCTTAAATTTTGAAGATGATACTTCAAAACTTAACCTCGATGCTATAAAATATGCTAAAAAAGTCCTTCAAATTGCGGCTGCTGATGAATACAGAAAAAATTTTGCTTTAACAAATATTAAAAGTGCTCAAACAAAAGGCACCGAAATATTTTTACCTGGAGCCCATTCAGATATTGGAGGAGGCTATATTGACAAGGCATCGGAAATCATAACTATATATCAGTTAATGAGTTCTTGCTATTCTAATGACCATAACAGAGTAAACAAAATACTGAATAAAGAAAAAAAATGGCTGATAGAAAATGGATGGTGTAATAATGAAAGTGAAATTGATGTAGACCGAAGTATATGTCATAAAACCATTATTTATGGATTGCAAGTCAATCGTTCAAGTATAAGCAATGAGTACAATAGAATTCCCCTTCATATTATGGCATCTTATGCCAAAAACAGTAATATCAAGATGAATGAAACAATTCTTCATTTAATTAACTATATTCCATTTAATTTGATAAATATAAAGAAGGAAATTGACAAATCAATTGAAGAAAACAATTCACATCTGTCTTACTGGCAAAACAATAAATCAAAGACAATAAAAGAATTACGACACAAATATTTGCATTTGTCAGCGAACTATGGAGGAGTAGGTGCCAATATTCCTTTATTTACAGATGATGATGAAATAAATGCTGTCCGGACAAGATACAACTATGCTGGATAAAAGAAATATCAAGAGATTTTCAATCTTATACTTTTGTATAATTTTGTGTGGCATATATAGTGTACAAGGGAGTAATTATATGGATACGTTCAAATGGTTGCCAACCGAATGTGCTGATAAACAATTTCCAATGCAAATTATAGAAGGTGACTTTATATTTAAAAATGGAAACCCAATTTATATTCCATTTGGAAAAGTGGTTCATAATGGCTGGGGAGAAAGAGGTTCTGTACATATCGTTGGAGATGATTATAAACCCATTCCAGAAAAGTTATATATCTACTGGTTTTCATATATGGAAGATTCTTTTTATTCAGGAATATTTGACTTACCTTTTGACAATATTTCCAGATTATTTCACAATGGAATTGTTCGTCCTGGGACCGAAGAAAAATCTAACTATAATCGGATAATAGTAGGTTTAGCGCCCCGTGGTGCTGTTTCATTGTGGCTATCCGGTGATGGAATTGTAACTGAAGTTGCTTTTTTTCAAGCAGATGTAGTTAAAGGGGATTGGTTAAAGATAATTAACAATCCAAATGTTACAAGATCTCAATTCATTCAAATGATGATAGAAAGTCAACTTGGAAAAGAACAAAGCCAATTAATACAAAAATCAAATATTCCTGAAGGCCGATGGAGTAAACGATTCAGAGAAAAATATCAATGGGCACCACAAATTGAAGGAACAAATAAACCACAATCCATATGGCTTTTTACTTATAATGGAGAAAGAGAATTTATTAACTGTAATAAGTTAGAAGATCTTGACTGTAAATTAAGAGCTGTACCCAAAAAAGTAAAAATTAACTGGCAAAATGATCTGGGAAAAGAATACACAAAAACATTAATTTTTGACGAAAATGAAATTTATGAGGCATATCATAAATTTTATAACTATAATTCAAATGATAAATTGTTTCTTCGTTTTCAAATAAATAAACGTTCGTATGAAATAAAAGCATTTTTGTTGAATTCAAAATTTGTTTTAGAATTAATTAAAGTGAAGCAATAATATCAACCCATCGCATCAGCATGAAAACGACTTGTCTGAAATAAGTAGAAACATATAATCACATAAATCGAATTTAGGGCAAACATTAAGTGTACTTGGATAAAGCAATTATCCAAAAGAATAAAGGAATCCATCTATGAGTAAACCAGCTGCAAGATTAACAGATCTACATACCTGTCCAATGGTCACCCCTGGAACCCCGCCAGTTCCCCATGTTGGCGGCCCAATTACCGGTCCAGGATGCCCCAATGTATTAATTGGCGGATTGCCGGCAGCAACTATTGGCGATATGTGCTTTTGCGTAGGCCCCCCTGATACTATTGCTAGGGGATCAACAGGCGTTTTAATTGGGGGTAAACCAGCGGCAAGAATGGGAGACAATACTGCACATGGCGGTATCATTTCTATCGGTTTTCCTACTGTACTAATTGGTGAAACAGCAGGGGGAGGAGGAGCAGGCAATGCAGGAATGAGCGCAAGTGGCGATGCCGATGGCAATGCAAATTTAGCTGATTCGTTAGATACATCTGTCATTGATCCATTTGCTTTAAATCCAAAATACTCAAAAGGTACAATGGGTGAAATGAGCCCTATTAATGTATCTGCAATGTCTTCTGCTTTTCGTCAGGCAGCAGATTCTGGCAAACCTTTATGTGAAGTATGTGAAAAGACCGATGAAGAAATGCAAGCTGAAAAGAAAGCGATGACAGATCCAAATAATAACCTAAATAGCAGAAATTTGGATCAGGAAAGGAATATGCGAAAACAAGCTGCTATTTCAGGAGCGGTTTTGATGGAAAACAAGTGTATGAAAGATGAGTAAACATAAAATGAGTAAAGAAATATCAGAAAAAGTCATTGAAATCCTCCATCACCACCTAATCACAGGTGAAAATGTGTATGCCATACTTGATTCTGCAAAGCAACCAGAGGCAGCTTTCAAGCCCTATGAATTTTTTTCTAAATGGGTCTCATTATACAAAGGTGAACCTGAGGAAGTATTAACTGATGTTGCCCCTTATTTAATTAATTTGTCCATAGATGGTGAAATGAATAAACCTTTGATTGAATGGATCGCTATAAATTGCTGGGGCGATAGTTGTGCTGTATTCTTAGTAAGTGCTGAAAACTTAGAAAGTTTGCTCAAACATTTTCAACAGTTTTTGCTGGTATCTGATGAGAATGGCAAAACGTTCTATTTCAGATTCTATGATCCACGAGTGCTACGAGTTTATTTGCCAACATGCAATGCGGAAGAATTAAAAATGTTTTTTGGGCCTGTACAAAAAATTTTTATGGAAAGTGAAACACCTGAACACATTGTTAACTTTTTATGTGATGAAGAAATGCTACATTCTGAAAGAGTCAATTTACTATAGTTTAAAATTGTTTTTATTCGTCCACCACACTTTGGATATCCACTTATATGCGAGAGAATGCGAATTTATTTTTTTTTCAAACAGCTTGATTGGAGGGTAAGTTTTCTCATTGTAACCTGTCAAGCACTACCAATCTTGTCTGAAATTTATTAAAACTTTGAGGTTGTTAACTTAGGAAGAAAGTAATAAGCAATGTTAAAAATTCGAGAGCAACAAATAGAGATTTTCGAACAAAATGCCCGAAATGAGTTTCATAAAGATGTGTATGAACGCTTAAGAACGTTCCATTGTGATCAAATAAAATTATTATCGGAAATGGATGTATTACAGAAAATGTCAGTCTGGCATAAACGAGGGCTATCCTTAAATATCAAGAGTGAGCGAATGATGAGTCGATTCTTAGCATTACATTTAACAGTCTTGCCTGATTTTGATCAAAAGGATATCGTCTATAAATTTTTATCTCGTTCTGATCTATCAGGTGATCAGAAAATAACAGCTTTATATACTCAATTGCGCAAAGATGTGAGGCGATCATAATGGCAGCATTCGCAATTCCGATAATATGGCCAGCAGTAATAGCAGCAGCTGAAGCAGCTGCTGCTATTGCCATATCAGTAGCTGGAGCTATTGTCATAACAGAAACTATTGAAGCCGTTGATGATGCTTTGCAAGAACGTGAGCGAGAAAAAGTTAGAGAAAAATCAACCGATAAATCTAGTACACAGGACTGTAGCAGGAAATGTCCACCATGTGCTCCACCTGCAGGAACAATTTGTGTTGAACGTATTGATTACGTACCTCCTAGTCGACCTCATGCGCCTTGCCCTGGTGATCATGCTCATTTAGTTCAACGAAATCAGGCTCCATATCCAGATTGTCGTTGTTTTTGGAATAAAGCCCGGCCCGATGTTTTATGCCTTGAGCCAGGTGAACAACCTCCTTATCCGAGGAAATAAATTATGGAAGCTTTATCTAATATTTCTAAACTAATTGGATTTGATATAAGAACACCTGGCATTGTTTCCGGCGGTGCCCAACATTATGATACCAAAGCGGCACCTTTTAAACCAAAAAGTAAACCATGGGTCACATTTGATAAGTATGTTAATCCCTCAGTTTTTATGCACATAGATCAACTTAACTCAACAAAAAGCACATCAAAAAAGAAACGTGCATTAATATCTCAAGGTGCAAACCAGGGATTTGATTTATTTATGCTTTGGGATGATATTATGGATATGATGGTTAATTATACAAGGGATGAAAGTGCCATCGATGCAGCATTTGCTTATGCTTGGGTTGACCTTTCCAAATATGGTATTTCAGCGCCCGCTGATGAAACTTTTGAAGTACTTATTAACCGTCAAATTAACCCTTCTTCAGCACCTGAAGAAAGTATTCTGATTGGATACGATATAGTATCACCTTATTTTATTAGTGCTTTGTCAGGCTATGATCACACTCAAAGTCGATCAGGCTTTATTGAAATCATTCGCAGAAATATCAATAGTGTTGGTTTAATATCATCAACAACAACCATTGTTGACCTTGTCAATATTATCAGAGCAGTACAAGAAGAAATCGTAGAAGATCCTTTTTTTATAATTGCTATTTTTTTACTTTGGGATAACTCAGGTTATTCTCTTGTGAATAGTCTGGATTCTAAATTTAAAAAAAAGAAATCTATTTGAAATTACTGAATACTTAAAATCGCTTAACATTTAAACATAATACGAAATGATCATGATTAAAGTGAGAAATAAACAACTAAACAGTATACAAGAAGCAAAAAAAACACAATTTATAGAAAAGGCACACTTGTTTATTAAAACAAATTACCCTTTAAAAATAAAAAAATTTTCTGAACAAGAAATTATTCAAAACATAAAAGCTGGCATGGTAAGAGCAAAACAGTATAACCTTCTTTCCGAAAAAGCCATGATCGCTTTTATTGAATTGACCCTTATTCTTACCAATAATTTTGATACAAACCCAAAAACTGATTGGACTCAACAAATTCTTTCAGACCTTCATTTAACCGAATCACAAAAAATCAATACAATAATTAATAATTTAAATCTCTCGTGAGGTAATATGCCACAGTTTTATTTGCCGTGTGAATTTGGAAAGAAACTAAAATGCACTCAAGAAAATGATACAACGTTTTCACATTTTGGAAAGGCAAAATATGCATATGATTTTGTATCCACTGAAACAGCCAACTTTAATATTTGTGCAACAGCCGATGGTGTTGTAAAAAAAGTAATTGACCGGAACATCAAATCGGGTTTAAATAAAAGCAATCCGGCAAATTATATACTTATCTACCATGAAGAAAACTGTTACTCTTTATATTATCATATCGCGCAGTATTCTTCGAAAGTTTCTCAAGGCGATATAGTCAAGCAAGGGCAAATTGTTGCCATTGCAGGCAATGTAGGATATGCGACTGGTATCCATCTACATTTCCAAATTCAACAAGAAGAAAGTTCTTGGGGACAATCTATTGCATTTCAATTTGAGGAAACCTCACAAATAAGTAAAAATCAAATCCATACATCTCAAAACAAATTAATGAAATTTGCGGCTGACTATCACGAGCAAGCATCTTATCCGACTCTTATTGCTGGCGGAAATGCAGTTGAATGGTGGATAAAATTCAAAAATACGGGTGACGAGATATGGGAAAATCACAATAATAACAACAGGATAACAAAGCTTGCTCTGGGCACATATTCTGAGCCAGATATGCAAGAGGGAAGAGATTTTCAGTGTCAATGGGAAAGTCCAACAAGATTGGCTGTTGTTTCACCTGCGTGTGTTAAGCCTGGAGAGATAGGCACATTTACGTTTAATATTAAAGCGCCCTCATCTCTAACACCAGGAAAATATCAATTACATGTTACGCCGAAATGCCCGGAAGGGTGGCTAAAACAAAAAGATGGTCAAGAATTAAATTGCTTTGCAGTTATTCAGGTTGATAAAAAACCGCTCATTGAAGACGTATTCGATACTGCCACTGATAATTTTATAACTACTTGTAAGACAATAAATGATGAAAACGACTTATATGCTCAGAGCTCAGGCATGGGGGCTTTAATTTCAGCTAATGCTGATATCCAAAATGTTAAATGGGAACAAGATGTTTGCTTTCCTGATGATGATGTGAATTTGTATGTAAAATGCCATGATGTTCCTGATGGGTCGCAAATCCAAATTTCCATATTAGAAACTGATACTCAAAATAGTGTAACGACACCAATTAATGGCAAAGTTTACAATAATTCTTTTGAATATCTCATGAAAATAAATTGGCTAGATCTCTACAAACCTGAAACAAATCAGGAATCATTTGTTATTTCTGCAAAGATTCAAAATGGAGATGAACAAGCTGCTCTTTCAGAAAATCTGCAAGTGGATTCATTAAATTTTATATTTCTTTAACTTCCTATATTTTAACTAAAGGAGTATGTGTGCATGAAAAAACGATACTTTATTTATATAATGATGTTTCTACTGATAACGTGGGGAGTCTGTCCGAAAAAAAAAATTGACCACTGTTCCCATACTGCAAGTTATGCGAGTGATTTAATCGCAATTTATGATTTACAACCTAATACCAAAAACGATAAAGATTATTATACTATTCAAATAAATTCATTTTCTTCTAAGAAAAAAGCAAGCCATTATACCCAACAGTTTTCTAACATGAATATTCCGGTACACCTGCATCAATATAATGAAGTAGTGCCACCCATATTTAAAATTCGTATTGGTAAATTTCTTAATGAATCAGATGCAAAACTTTTTGCAACCTATTGGAGGTGGAAAAAAACGAGGATAATCAAGGAGAAAATTAAACCAGATGATTTATTGATCAACCAAATCGCTTTTGAAGATTTTAATATTGAAACCTCTTCATTTCATGCTTTTGTAAGCTCGAAATTACCTTTATTTATCATTTATAAAAAAAACTATGGTATTGGGATGTCGATCCAACCTTCAGAACTATATTTATTTGTTCCTGGCCAAAACAAAGGACATAAAATAAGTGATATCACAGGATTTATTGAAAAAGATCAAACGATTCAGTTTGGTAAATCAATCCTATTATATCAAAACCCTAATGGATTGCCCAAAATAAACTTTCAGTCAATTTTTGATGAGTATTCCATAAAATTAAAACGCTCGCCAAAGGATATTCAAACCTTTTGCCTTGAATTCAACGATGGATACGATATACGTTTAACACTTTTAGGAGAGTACAACTTTATCACTCAAAAAGACAAAATCTACAATGAACTTGGATTTGATTATGCCAAATCTGGGAAATTAATCCAATCAAAACACAGTGGGCAATTATTTGGAAATGATCAAATGGTGAGGATTAATTCGGAAGATATGCAATCATTTCAAGGTCATCAAATAACTGCCTATAGCCAGAAGGGCTCTTTGAATCAAATCAAACTCTGTGTTCTATTTTTTCAAAAATCTAAATAAATATTTTATAAAGGTTTTGAATATGCTTGCTTCAGATATAAGTGCCTATGAAGATCGTGTACATAAACAAATACTCAGTCATATTGAAATATATCAATTTCATGGGATAGATATTTACAGGCTTAAATCGACATACAGTTCAGGTTATTATTATCAGAAAGAAGTTAAAAAGAAATCTGTTGTTTTACATTTTACTGCGGGTTATTTGAACGGAGATATCAATGCGCTTACTACAAAGAATTACCATGTCAGCGTCCCATTTGTTATCGCAAGAAATGGAAAAATCTATCAACTCCATGACCCAAAATATTGGTCATATCATTTAGGACCAGCGGCAATTGGTGGAAATGAAACGTGTTCAAGCCAGACAATTGGTATTGAAATATCAAATATTGGGCCTTTAACCCTTAAGGGAAAAACACTCTATACTTATACAGGAAGTAAGTATTGTGAGCTTTCTGAAACAGCATATTACCAAAAAGTATCTTATAGAAATAAATCATATTATGCGACATTTACAAAGGCCCAATATCAAACCCTAAAAAAATTATTATCTGTAATCTCCCAGGAATTTGATATTCCTTATAAGTTCCTGCCATTAAGTAAAAGGTATAGCACATTTAGTACAAATTCAGATGCACAAAACTTTACTGGAATTTGTTCTCATGTCAATTTCAGAACAGACAAATTTGATATAGGTCCAGGATTTGATTGGAATTGCTTAAACCAATTATATCTTCCAACGTGCGAATTATCTGAAATCAATTTAAACAAAACATATCAACAGATAGATACCGCATCTCTAAACCATTTTCCAATAACATCTTATGGATGGTGGCATAATGGTATTCACCTGCTTGCCAGTCAGAAAACTCCGATTTTCGCAATTAGCGACGGTCAGATTGTATACAGCCGAATCAGTTCTGAAACTCATGGAGAAAATGGAAGTTCTAATTTTGTGCTGATACAGCATCAACTAACAATTCATCAAACAGAGATTACATTTTATGTACTATATATGCACCTAATAAAATTAAATATTCATGTTAAAATTAAAGATAAAACAGAAGAAAATTCTTTGCCTCCCTGGATAATCCAGAAATTTTATAAGAAAAAAGGCATAATTACTGATGTCTATACAGACAAATGTGTATCTATGTATTCAGACAACAATGGTAAGCCTTCCAAAATCGAACTTTTTAAACTTATCAAAGGAGATGAATTCGATATCATCAATGATGCAGTAAAATATGGCAGGTATGAAATTACAAAAATTAAATACAACGAAAAAACAGGGTGGATTTATAACCGTGATAATAAAGGAAAAAAATACAGCCGCCCATATCTGACTTTACATAATTGGGCAATTGATTCTAATCAAAATCCTAGAGAAGATATATTTCAAGATACCTTATCATACGAACAACCTGTAAATGTCTATTGTGGCCAAATTGTCGGATATACCAGTGAGGGGCTTTCACATGTTGAAATTCTCAAAAGAGGAACAGTTTTCAAGAAAAAAAGTGGATACTGTCATGTGGAAATATTTTCAAGACACATAGAGCATGGCAATAAGAATCTTTATGATGTATTAAAAATTCAACCAGCAAAGTACATTCTGTTTGAAGATGTTGATAATGATATACTGGAACCCAAAAAGGAACGTATAAGTCTTCTTCGAGAATGCCAAAAGAAAGTTCCCGAAATAGAAAAGTACAATAATAATAAAAGTATACTGAATATCAATAAAGAAGACTTTAAAAGATTTATTGTTGACCATCTCATTAAACTCCGAGATAGTGTTGCTTTTCATATATCAAGTTGGCAAGCAATCGGTGAACGAATAAAGCTCACTCAATATCCTTCAATTGAGGAACTGGGCAGTTATTACCTATTTAAACCTTCAGATAAAAAATTAATATTAAATGACAAGGAAAAACTTTTCTTCTATCACCCTATTCGTTTTATTGAAATCCTCAATGAGATACTAAATCCTGATAAGATTTTACATGAAAAAACATCTGATGAAACATCTGAGCCTATCGTAAAGCAAGCTCAAAAAGCATTGTCAATTTCTGGTCCTGAAAAAGCCAATGTTTTTGACAAAGTAGAATACCAGGCTTTTACTCAAACGACAGCTAATAACATGCCTAAGAATTCATTAAATACTGAAACATTAGATATTGATTGGATAATCAAAATCAAATCTAACAATACAGTCATAAAAAAAATAAATACCAATGGTAGCACACTGGAATATCATATTCCCATTAAAACCATAAATGAAACAATTGTTGTTTCAGCATTAGAAAAAAGAAATTCATTGGAAGCAAATTATGAAACTATTATTGAGTATGCTTTTAGTGGAGATGTGTATTGGGCAGCAAGAGATTTAGACTCTTTTTTTCTTGGGAATCACCATTTTATTATCATTAAATTTGATAATTTAAACTCGGCGAATATTTTTAGAAAAATTCATGATATAGGATATAATTCTCAGAACTCTGAGTTTTTTATTACTGTGGCTGCTTTTGAAGCTGAAAATGGTAATCTCGAGTGTGAATTTAATCAAAAAACAGATGTACATGCTGTAAAAGAACATATTTCACCTTACTTAAAAGAATTTTTTGCTGATTATAGCCTTGAACGTGATGGTCATATAGTAAATCCTCCCGGGACTATGAGTTCACAACAATTTATTGAAAGAATTGTTTCGCTGTCAAATACTTATATTGAGAATCAACGATCAAGACATATTGAATATACATTGGCAAACTATAATTGTGCAGCTTGGGTGAATACATTATTTAAAAAAATTGGAGTTGATGAATCAACTAGACTCAAAAAAGGGGAGTTTGATGGCTTTGATTGGGGAGAAGAGGATTCGTTTAATACTCTAAATAGTATGTTCGAACAATGAAATATAAAGGAAATCAATGAAAAAGCATGTTTTAATATATCTTGTACTTTTAATATCCTTGGCCTATGCAGGTGACAGAATTGACTGTGATCCTGAAATGTATAACCATTTGCCCCAAAATTTCATAGAAACAGCAACATTTGCATCGGGCGGACAGTATGTTCTTTCTGGGCATAGGGATCTCTATGTTAGATTATGGGATATCAAAACAGCACAATTACTAAAGAGTTTTAATCATGGTCCATTGAATTGGGGGCTAAGAGTTGCTATTTCACCAGATAACAAAACGATTGTTTCATCAGGGTATAAATGTAACAAAAGTGTCACAAAATTCTGGAATATCGAAACTGAAACAATGCGAAAGAAAATACCTACATTTTCTGAAGTTTTGACATTTAGCCCCTGTGGGAAATTTGTATTGACTGAAGCCAAATCCAATTTAAATATTTGGGATTCTAAAACAGGGCTTTTAGAAAACAAAATAGTCGTTGATCAACTGAATACTTTTGAAAAATTTTTCAATAAGTCAATAGGTACAATTGCAAACAAAATGTTTGAAAAGAGAACAGACCGTATTCGAGATATAGTTGTAAGTTCTAATAAACAATTTATTGCATGTGCGATTGGTAAAGTTATAAAACTTTTTCAATTTAACAACGTTGAAGATACTTTTGAATTTAGAGGTCATACAGAAAATATTACAAAAATTGTATTGAGTAGAGATATCAATTTGTTAGCTTCTGGAAGTGACCATCGTTTAAATGGCTCAGACACAGCATTTCTTTTATTAAAAATATGGAATTTACAAGAGCGAATTCTTGAACGTAACTTATATTTAAACAATAAATATATGTCACCAATACAGACACTTCGATTTACTCCCGATGGAAAACAAATATGTGTTGGTTTATGGAATAAAACAATTATCATTTTTGATATTCATTCTGGTGAATTATTTAAAATTGTTCATCTAAAAGTTCGGCCTTATGTTTTTAGTTTTGACTGTAATTTTTTTCTTTCTGTTGGAAATAAACTTGAGGTATTTGAAACATTTTCCGGAAAATATGTCAAAACTTTATGGCGTGCGAACTGATTATAATAATTAACTTATTGACCGTCAATCGTTATTAATTTTTGATATTATCATTCAACTTAAGTTTTTCATGGCGCGAAATATGGCCTCTTGCTCAGATTGGCAACTTCATTAAAAAAATTCTCGCAAACCAAGAAGGCATATTTTATGCCATGAAAAACCTAAGTTGAATGATAATAATAATTGACTTCGAATTCATTTATGTGGTATTATCATATACAAAAATTATCTTTAACTAAATGTACTCTTTTATATTTAAGAATTTTTTATATGAAATATAAAACAATCCAATCAAAATCGTATTTACCTGTGGAGATCGCTTATATATGGTGTGAAGGTATTTGTGAAAAAGGCAATGTAAGAGCTCAGAATGAAGACTATATATTTTTAGATAAGCAAGGAAAATATGTTTTACTTGCTGATGGTATTGGAGGGCATGAAAAAGGTCATATTGCAAGTAAGTCAGCTATTTCAACAATCAAATCAATTTTAAGAAAAAAAAATATAATAAAAAAAGAATTGAAAGATAATACTCATGAAGAAGATCTTCCTATAGAAATTATTAGATTATCTGCTATTGTTGAAAAAGCAGTAGCTAAGGCGAATGCAAAAATTTATAAAAAAAATCAAAATTTAATCATTGAAAAACGTATGGGAACAACTATTGTAGGCGCTATTTTTAACGAGGGCGGAAATATACTTTGGTTTCATATAGGGGATAGCCGAATTTATAGATATAGAAATTCAATTCTTGGATGTCTAACTGTAGATCATTCTGCATATATGGATTGGATTGCTAAAAATGATATTTTTACAGATACACCGAACAGGAATATTATTACGAAAGCAATTGGTATTGAAGAAGATATTTCCGTTGATATTAATTGGGGAAGAGTGAAAAACAATGATATTTACATTCTGTGTAGCGATGGAATATATGATGTTTTAAATGATTGTCAAATATCAGAGATAGTATCAAGTTCAAATAATTATAAAAATATTTCAAATCTACTTATTTCCACGGCAATTGATGCAGGTAGCAGGGATAATTTAAGTGTGATTGTTTGTATGATTAAGTACATTTATAATTAAGATGTATTTCATTCTTGACCTAAGTTCATGGCCATGCAGAATGCTCCAAATGGATCATTTTTATTTTTCGACTCTCTCTAAACTATTAAGGCTAATAGCGACGATTTTAAACAAATGATTATAATATCCAATGATCAATTAAAAGCTTTTGATGAGCTTAAGTTCAAACAGCGTATACATAACATGTCACATGACATTCAAAAGGATTTTGCTGATTGGTTGAAAGGACGAAATCCAGAAGAAATTCATGAAACTGTCTTACAAACTGTCGAGACAATGCGGGCTTATGGAATACGTCAAGGACAGCATCTTTACCTCTTAGCTTCATGGGGGGTATTTTACGGATCCGATTTTGTCCAACGACTTGGCGATGGACTTGTTGAAATTCTCAACGATTTTAACCTGGAAGAATCAGAAAAAATAAACCGTGTGAAAGAACGTTTAGATATGTTTTTTCCTTCATCCTCGGATGAATAGTTTTTTTATCATGAAAGAGAAAAAAACATGAGCCGAACGCCATCTTCTTCACAGATCGCTTATAGAGCAGAGTCAAGTGAGTTCAAATATGAAGGACCAATTGACGGTAGAGTTGCCAGCTGTAAGAGTTGGACACGTGTTAAGGGGGTATATAACGACCGCTGGAATACACCTATGGCAGGAGCGAAAATTAATGTCTGGGTAAATAACGTTATGGTTGTTTGTGGCAAGCACCTCAAAGATTTTGAGCATTTAGGATTGAAACCTGGTAAACCTCCCAAAACTAAGGAGGAAAAAAAATTATGGGAAGAACTTGGAACTTATTACTACCCAAACTGTGAGAATGGAACAGCTCGATTTGAGATAGTTCAGGAATCTGAAAATCTGGATGAAATTGATTCACTCCGTGACTCAATACAGGTAAGGCTTGATGGTGCTTATCGCGCACTCGAAGAAAAAATGAGCCCTTACCAGAAGGAATGGCAGACATGGGGACCTCTTTCTATTCAAATTGCTATAGTCCAAGGATTCGCTGAAGGTTCCATGGATTGGCTTAATGAACAAAAAGAAATATTTTCCACAAAGTATTGGACAGATCTGGGAAAGAGCATTGAAAAAGGTTTTTGGTGGACCATTGATAAGGCTGAAAATGCGCTACATGGTGCGGAAGAATTGTTAGGTGAAGCATGGAAAAATCGCGGAAAAGTATTAGATTTATCATGGTGGGGAGAGCAAAATGATAAATTGTGGCAATCTGTTTACGATGCTGGCACTACAGCTTATGACATCGCCATAGAAGGGATTGGTTTTACAAAACGTAGTGTACAATCAGCTATAGAGATAATAAATCGGCGTGAAGCAATTCTAAAACTCCCAGATTATATTGTCACAGGTGATGTGGATGCTATTGAGCAGTTTATTGATTCCGACCTTGTTGCAATTGACTCCCAACTGGCCGAAGAACTACGTTATAATAAAAAATGGCAGGGAGCAATCGAGTTGATACATGACGGTGAGTCTATATCTATCTTTGCTGTATACATAAATCTTTTTATTACCGTAGTTCCGCCAAACTTTTATGCTCATGCAGTTGGTAAAGCGGGACTTTATATCTTTATTGAAGTTGCACTTGTAGTTATATTAGCCATGTTAGGTGGTGCTGGAGCTGCAGCAAGAATTGGTACACTCTCTGCGCGTTTTGCCCAGTTGACTATGAAAACTGCTAATGTTTCGAGAAAAATTGATAAGGCAAAGGATGCGCTTCACGCTTTTACACAAATGCTTGATAGTTTTCAGGAAGCAATCGGCGATATGGAAACGTTGCGTAAAAAACTCCTAAAAAGCCGCCGACATAAAGTAAAGAAAGGCACGACTGGGGCTACACTCAAGCAAAAACGTGAAACAGAAAAACGAGATGGAAAATGCCGCATCTGCGGTGAAAAAAATCATCATACCCCTGTACATCGCAAGGGTGAGTTGGATTACGTTTAAGGAGGATTTTTAAATATGCCGACCTATCTTAACCGCATTAAGGCTAATGTCATCTTGAAAAAGCACCCTTATAATAAAGGGATCAAAATGCAGGCACACCATCTGATTTCAAAAAAGGCAATGAAGTTAGCCATCGGTGAAAAAAAGAGCAAAGATAAAATTTCGAAAGCTGATATCGAAGCGCTTGGATATGATATTAACGCTTTGAATAACCTCGTATTTATTCCATCAACACTGCCAGGAGCGTGTCATCTAAAGGTACAGTTACATCGTGGAAATCATGTGGCTGGCTTTGAAGAAGAAGATGATTTTGAACCAAAAAAATATCACAATGCCGTAAAGCGACTAATTTCTGATGTTATTATAAAAATTGATAAAGGAAAATATTGCCAAAAACCGAAACAATTTCTTCAAAAAGATCTAGATAAAAAGAGCAAATATATATTACAAAAAATAGAAGGATTTGATTGGAAGCTGACCTCCATGTGTGAAAGTTTTCATCCCTCTTCTAATACAGGTTGTTGTAATGAGACTTCTACAACAAAAGGACAAAGCGCGTATACTAGTAACAAAACCTGTTCGAAAAATCGTAATCATGCTCCTGATATTAGTTGGGAGACACCGAGAAATGGATATAAGTTAAAGGTGGGACAATGATTCATCCAGATGACCAATATTATTTGATTTTTGCAGAAGATGACGATGACGATGCTGTTTATCTCATGCCAGATGAACACACTGCTGAACGCAAATTTCGAATTCAGCCTTTACTGCCAGGTCGCCCACTGGTTTTTAAAAATGGCTTTCCAGAAAGCTACGCTAGTGGAGAAAAAGAAAAATTAACTGACATTATGTTTGAAGGTAAAAACGTGATGGTAACTGATCGGGTGTATCAGCTTCTTATTCAGTATGAAACTATTGGCGCTGATTACTACCCAGCCATGTACCGCGACATATCCGGGAATTTACATGAAGGATATTGGTATGTAAAATTCCTTGAGGCCCTTAATGTCTGTGATATGAAACGTTCGACTTATGATGACGAATTTAATGATGAGGAAACTGGGGAACCCATTCTAGACACATTTGCGTTGGACCCCACAAAACTTGCAGCAATTCCAGAAGAACATCGGTTGATATTTGAGTTAGGAGGCATTCAGAATCCGTGTTTTTTGGTCCATGAACGGCTCAAAACAAAATTGCAAGCAATGAACGTGACCGGTGTAGTTTATTTTCTTGTAAGGGACTTCAAAGAAGGAATGCAAATGTAATATCTTCATTATTTGGATAAATATAAGTTGTTTCAGTATAGGGCTATTTCTAATTTCTGAGCCTTTTTGGACGACTCATTCTTGTTTAGTATATTACTGTATTATTTAATTAACAATTTGATATAATTCGAAAGGGTTTATTCTTTATGAAATTATTTACAAAAAAGATATGTCGTATGATATTGTCTTGCTTTTGTTTGTTGAATTTTTATACTACATTTTTTTACGCATTAAATTGTTATGGTGATGATAAACAACCGGATTATTACTATGTAAATGAATGTTATAGAGTAAATTTAAGAAGTCATCCTAATCTCACCCCAGAGTCTATTAAAATTCGAAAAATTGAACCTGCTTCTAGAGTTAAAATAATTGGAGAAATTGGAGGCTGGTATAAAGTTGAAACTACAGATGATTTCCAAACGGGTTATATAAAAAAAAGTTTGTTAATATCAAAATTACCTAAGGATTTAATAAGAGAAAATACTGAATTGGTATGTCTTCTGGAAACATGTGAAAATAAAAATAGATTAATGAAAAAAAATAATGAAAAAACAAATGAAGTAAAACTAGAAAATAAGATGAAAATAAGTCAATTACAAAACAGACTATTGGAAAGTGAAAATAGGAATAATGATGCTAAATTCCAGTGTGCTTTTTTTTCTGTAGTCTCTTTTTGTTTTGGGTTGATTGTCGCATTTTTCTTTTGGCTTTATTGTATAAAATGGTTAAAAAAAAATGGAGAAACTGTATAATTGAATACAGAATTAACACTGAATGATAAAGGAGTAGTCATGAATGACCACAAAGAAAACTCAATAATTGATAATAAATACAAGTTGTTGGACGAAATTGATAAAGGTGGAATGGGAAGAGTATATAAAGTTAAAGAGATAGAGACTGCTAACGTATATGCTTTGAAAATACTTGACAATAATGAAAGTAATCAATATGGCGTCGATGAGAATTTCGCATATGGACATGGATTTAAACATGAGAATATTTTAGAAATTATAAGAACATACAATAATAAGAATGGCGAACCCTATATTGTCTCCTATATTTTGATGAGATACATCAAAGATGGATATGATTTAAATAAATACTTAAAGGATTTAATAGATACAAAGAAAATCGATTTTTCTTTAGACCAAGCGCTTTCAATTATTAAAGACATCGCAAGTGGCCTTGAATATCTTCATGAAAAAGAAAAATATATTCATCGCGACATTAAACCATCAAATATATTATTAGATAGGGGAAGTTTTGAAGATAAGAAAGGGTCTCCTATAAAGAAGATTTTTCAAAGAGTTTCAGATAAATTCTCAAATGATAGTAAGCAAGTAGAATGTAATTATTGTGCGATAATTGGAGACCTTGGGGTTGTTCGAAAGATAGAAGATGATGGCGTCGCACACAATAATCATGTCATTAGAGAGGATGAATATTGTCCAAAAGAACTAATTAAAGGCGCTAGTATTACACATAAAGTTGATATCTATGGGTTAGGAGCTATTGCATTTGAATTGTTGTCACAAAAAAAATTTCAAAACTATTATTCAACAGATACTGAATTTGAAAAAAAATTTGGTCAAGAAATAAATCGAAATTTGATAAAATTGATCAAACAATCAATACAAGAAACCCCTGAGGATAGACCTGATGCGAATCAATTTATCAAGTGCATCAACCAGATACAAAATGAGGATACTATAGTTATGAAACCAGAGCAAAAGAAAACGGATCAAATAATGAACCCCAAAAAACCAAAAAGAGCAAACAAATTTCCTGAAGGTATAGAGTTCACAACAGACATGAAATATTCTTTTTTAGTTCATGACGACAATGATAATGAATCTAGGTACTTTTTTACTTTAAACGAGGATAATAAACCAATTAAACTAGGGGATGGAACTTTTGGTGTTATATTTTGTGTCCACTCGACAGACAAGGTCACGACAGGCAAAGACAATCAAAGTACAACTCAGCCCAACAAAAAATATGCTATTAAGATTTTTTATAAAATGAATAAAAATGGTGATGATGACCTTGACGAAGAAGCACAAACGCGTTTTGCCTACGAATCAACTTTTGTTAGCCAAGTATTTGCTAAATTACAGGCTATTAAAAAAGATAAATATCATAGTGATAGTCTATTGCAAAATGTTGCAAAAACTAAAGATTTCATGAAAAAATCTAAAGAAGATAAAAATGGAAAAGATTCAAAACAAAATGAAACGGAAACAAAAACAGATGATCCTTTAGAAGAATCTACAGAAGATAAAAATGGAAAAGATTCAAAACAAAACGAAACGGAAACAAAAACAGATGATCCTTTAGAAGAATCTACAGAAGATAAAAATGGAAAAGATTCAAAACAAAACGAAACGGAAACAAAAACAGATGATCCTTTAGAAGAATCTACAGAAGATAAAAATGGAAAAGATTCAAAACAAAACGAAACGGAAACAAAAACAGATGGTCCTTTAGAAGAATATTTTTCAGGTTTAAATCTGGATCTTTCAAGTTATGCTATTGTAATGGACCAATATGATTACACATTAAAAGAATTATTAGAATCTGGAATTGGTACCTATACTATTCGTAGATCTTCTGCTATGAAATTACTTCCAAAAATACCATGGGCATTAGAATCTTTAATTGGTGCTTTAAGCTTTGATGAACAGGATATAAAAAACAGAATTGATACTATTGAAGAGCTAAAAAAAGATCAAAAAGAGAAACTTAAAGATTTAATATCCGAATGTAATGGTTACGATGTTCTTTTAAATTGTGACTTCAAAACAAGGTTTAAAACTATTTTAACCTTTGCTTTCCCAATAGCTGAAGGTTTAAGAGCTTTAGACTATTCAGAGAATTATCATCTTGACTTAAAACCGGCTAACATATTTGTCAAAAAAAGCAGTCAAACGATTAAAACAGTTATAGGTGATTTTGGATTTTTAAAACCATCAACAATCAAAGCAACTTCAATAGCCACTGTTCATAATTTGTTACCATTAGGTACTCGTCATTATAGATCACACGAACAAAGAGACTATTTCGATATTTGTGATGTGGAAATTTCATCAAAGAATCAAAGTATTATTTCACGTGATCCTAAGTTTCAGAAAAGTATCATTGAAGCGGGTGATGTATTAATATTCAGTAAAGATATTCAAAAAACACTTTATACCATAAAGTGCATTAACGCATTCCCAGACAAAAAAGAAATTATAATAGAAGAACCATGCAAGATTTTAAGTATTGATGACCAAGGTACTCAAGTTATTTTTTTTAAACAGCAAAGAACACGAACCGATTTATTCGGTTTTGGTGCCATCATTTTTGATATGCTGTCAGGAGGAAAATCACCAGAACTATTTTATGACAACATAAAACCTTTTGACACAGAAGGAAATAGTATCGATGACATAATGATGCATTATGATGAAGTAAAAAATCATATTCCTACTGATCATATCTATGAAAATGCATTTGAACCTTTTAAAAATTTAAATGATAACTCATACGCCCCTCCTGATATAGTTAGAGTCATACTAAAGTGCATGATGTACAAAGTAGATGGCACATATTACAAAGAATCACAAAAAACTGAAGGTAGTACTAAGCCTACGGATTTACTAATGACTGATTTTATGAATTTTGGTAACGAAACTGTATATGGATACAATATCATTAATAATATTCTATATGACTTGGAATTAAAAGAATCTAATTTACATTCTGAGAAGACTCTTAAGGATTCCATAGATGAACTTAATCCCGTAAATATTGACACTAACAGAAAGCCAATTGAATATGTTAAACGGCTAGCAATAGGTATCAATTACCTTCAGAAACTCACAGACTTAATCAAGAATATTACACTTCCTCAAGGAGACGAAACTACTGATGACAAGCACTATCTAATTCAACTCACACCTGATAATTTGAAATGGTCAAAGTCTCATACATCACTTGACTTTGGACCAAGCGTTTATAAAGATATCAAGGATTACAAGAATGATCTTCTTGAAAATAAAGCTTATAGTAAATTTCAAAGAAATATGGAAAATTCTTATATTCCAAGAATAGTTCTTCACATGCATAGAAACATTGAACTCAAAAAAATATCAAATACAGAATTTGAATATAAGTTTTTAGATGGCTTAATATCTGAAAATATTCAAAATGGAGATTGGATAATTGGTACAAATAAACTTTTTAAAGTCGAGTGTTTAGATCCGAATAGTAAAAATATCAAATTAGACGATAACATATTGCCAGAAAAAGCCTTTGGCATATTTACATATTACCACAATATAGATCCTTGTCGATACTACCTGGAAACACTCTCAAGTTATCTTTATAATATTTTTTTTGAAGGAGTAGATAATAATATCAGTCAACGCCCTATTATTACTGAAACGTATTGGCACCTTGCCTTACTGTATAACAATTGGAATGCGATCAGTTTAATTCCCGATTCAAAAGGTAAAAAATCCAAGGAAAAAAGAGTTAACAAGTTTAACATGCTTATAACTGAAAATCAGGCAAATCATAAAAATTTCAAATCTTTACAAATTGAAAACAAATGTTTTTTAATTCATATATGCATAGTATATTTGTATATAAAACTACATTTCTCTCTATGCAATTTTTCAGTATATTCACAAAACCGAAGTGATGAAGATAGAATTAATTATGTTTGCAATTATGTCACCAATCTTCGAAAAATGGTTGAAGAAACATTCAATTTTGGTGTCGACAAACTTGAAAATATTACAAAACAAGGAATAGAAAATTTATTTGTCAACACAAAAGAATCAGATATAAAAATAAAAATTCCTGATACAATTCCCCAGACATGTTTTGATGATTATATCCGAATGCTTGTCCGGATAATTAAACCTGAGAATTAACTACGACAATGGATTATAACTGATATGAGGACAGGCATAATGAAAAAACAAAGTATCATTACAATGGCCACAGTGATAATACTTTTTCCTTGTGTGGTTTTGACAAACCATAAGCATTTAACTAATAATTCCAATAATATTCAAAAGATAAACATCCTTTTAATATTGGATATAAGCTTAAGCCCATGGCAAGGAGATAGCCAATTAATACAAGAATATATTCAAACCTTTTTTGATGTTCTCAGTGAGTATGAAAATTTTAATGCAGGTATCTTTACAGCGGATAATGATATCAACAAATACAACCTTACTTCTGAAAAAAAAAATTGGAAAGTATGGGGTAACAGTAACGCTTATAAATGCAAAGATGTAAAATATTCTAAATTTTACAAAGCGATTTATGAAGGAATAAATGTAGTAGGGAAAAACGGTATAATAGTAGCTATTTCTGATTGGGGAGCAAACAAAGATAAAGATAATGAGCCTCACTTAGAATATGTAGATTATGATATAGATACGATTGTTGTGGAATATCAGGCGTATGAGATAGATTTTTTTCCAATACTTATTAATAAAAAGAATGGTTCAAGTGACCTTGGCAAATTAGTTATAAATTTGGAAAATCCGATAGTTGATATAAAAAGCAATAACCTGAGATCTGTATACCAGGGGATCATTAAGAAAATCAATGATACCTCTACCTCTTTGAACCAAAAAACAATTGACCATATCATTGATAAAAAGTCAAAAGATATTGACCACATCATTGATAAAAAGTCAAAAGATATTGACCACATCATTGATAAAAAGTCAAAAGATATTGATCACATCAATGATAAAAACCCAAAAAACATTGACCAAATCAATGATACCACTTTAAATAATCAACAAAAACGAGTTAACCTGAAACATATGTTTAGGCAGTTTTTTGAATTTATATTTTTCAGCTTCATTTTTTGGATCATCATTTTTCTCTGCATACTATCCTTTTTTCTGATTCTATATTTCAAAAAAGGAGATGATATAAAAGTTTATTTAGATGATGGAGATGATCAGTTTTGCATAAAAGAGAATGGCATTTATATGGTCGGTCGAGAAGATACGAATAATATAGAGAATACGAATAAAATAATTATAGGAACACATCTTTTTAGAGATAAAAAAAAAATTTTTTCAGGAAAATACAATATTCATTTAGTCAGCAGAAAACATGGAAAATTTGAATGGAATGGAAAAGAATTGGTTTTACATCCTCCTGACAAACCAAAAAATCATATGTGGTTAGCAAAAACGAAAAATACTCAACCGAGTATTGAGATAACCGAACCAAAAATAATTGAAGATGGAAACTGCATATGGCTAGTATGGGATGAGAAACATGATGCATCTGAGCTACCTTTAAAGTTATTCGTTCATATAGATTCAAGTATCACTGATAAAAAAGGAACATTTATAAGGCCAAACATTACAAATACTTCTTATATACTCGTGAGTTATAATTTCTAAAGTACTTGCCCAAAACATCGTTACATACTCATTCTGATCCTTTTATTCGTGGAACAGTTCTGGTTGATGGTCAACCTGACTAACCAGGGGTCAATGCCTGGTCCCCAGTGCATTAAAGGCAGATTTTGGGCATTTACCAATAATCAGGGAGAATATGAAATTGTTGGTTCTGAAAACCTGAACATTGTTGGTTTCGCAAAATACATTGGAATTGTGTTATAAGAAAATTAATCAAGCTGTTGGAGATGCACGTAACGCTTTCATTATTTTATTGGTCACGAACTGGCACATCTGGCAAATACCGATTATTGGAGCGATGAATCCAGAGATTACCTTATTCCAGACCCAGAAATTCAAAGCATTTAAAAAAAAATAACAAAGAAGCACTTCAAATGGAATTAAAGGCTGATGCCTATGGTATTTTATATGCGTCAATGGCTGGATATCATCCATCTGCTTTGCTTCAAAAAAATAGCACGATTTTTTTTCATAATTGGTCCCATCAAGTGAGCGCCTCCCATCCTTCACCCAAATCTCGCGCCGCTCAAATAAAACATCAGATAACGTCCATTCGTTCGACCATCATGCTGTTTCATATTGGGCTCAGGCTTTATCAATTGGGAAAATATGAAGATGCATTGCCATTGTTAATTGCTTTTCAAAAAACATTTCCATGTCGAGAAGTCTCCAATCTGATTGGACGGATCTATTATCAGCAAGCCATTAATGACCTGGAAGAATATGATCAACAAAAAGCATTTCAATACAAATTGTCTGCAATGGCTACCTGGTCAGATAACGCTCGTGTATCTTAAAATTAAAATAATTAATTAAACATTCACAGTTACCAGATTCTTTTTAAAATGATCAATAGTATCATATGAAAAGGACTTTGAAAAAAGCGCTTTGAGATAATCAACATCTTTTATTGAATTTATCGCAGTGGTAACGTCATAAGACAATTCACCAAAGCGATTTTTTAAATTTAATTCAAGCATTT